>ERZ772969.96-NODE-96-length-93261-cov-5.627030_pt1 | contig 93261 bp, 117 predicted proteins | sample MGYA00511676_ERZ772969 | MGnify/ENA primary metagenome ERZ772969 (study PRJEB29015, sample SAMEA2737651) | human gut metagenome | biome: human gut; feature: human-associated habitat; material: faeces | place: China | collected 2012 ... | reverse complement strand
GTCAGCGCACAGAAGCTGCAGCCGCCGAAACAGCCGCGGTTGCTGATGAGGCTGAATTTCACCTCAGAGAACGCCGGGATCCCGCCCGCCGCGTCGTAGGACGGATGCCATTTTCTCATATACGGGAGCGCGTAGACATCATCCATATCCTGGATGGAGAGCGGTTTTGCCGGTGGGTTCTGGACCACATATAAATTGTCGCGGTACGGCTCCACCAGGCGTTTTCCGGAGAACGCATCCGTATTCTTATACTGGATCCCGAAGCTCTCCGCATACCGTCTTTTATCCGTTTTGATCTCATCATAGGACGGCAGGATCACCGCATCGTAGACGGAATCCAGACTGTCCGTTTTATAGACGGTTCCGTCGATGAATGTGATGTCCTTCACATCAAGCCCGGAATTTAAGGCGTCCGCGATCTCAACGATCGACTTTTCCCCCATTCCGTAGGAGATCAGATCCGCCTGAGAGTCCACGAGGATCGAGTGTTTTACTTTGTTTGACCAGTAATCGTAGTGTGCGAGACGACGTAAGCTCGCCTCGATCCCACCGATCACGATCGGGATGTCTTTGTAGACCGAGCGGATCAGGTTGCAGTAGACAACCGCCGCGTAATCCGGCCGTTTTCCCATCACACCGCCCGGCGTGTAGGAATCTTTATCGCGCCTTCTTTTCGAGACGGAATAATGGTTTACCATCGAGTCCATGTTTCCGGCGCTCACGAGGAAGCCGAGTCTCGGTCTTCCGAGGATCTGGATGCTCTCCTTATCCTTCCAGTCCGGCTGGGCGATGATCCCGACTTTATATCCGTAGGATTCCAGCACACGGCTGATGATCGCCGATCCGAACGACGGATGATCCACATAGGCGTCCCCGCACACATAGACGAAATCGCACTGATCCCAGCCTCTTTTTTCCATATCTGCCCGGCATACCGGGAGAAAATCATGTATCATATTCTATGTCCTTCATATATTGTTTCCAGCCACCGCCAGTCTGACATATTTGTTCCGAACTTACCGTGGTCTGCCGTAGGCGGAGAACCCAAACTTTCATCCCCCGCCGTTATTATGTTTTTTGTATTTCTTTCTGCATCTCCAGCGAATTTCCAGCTTAGGAAAGTCACTGTTTTCACTGAAATATTTGCAGCTTTATAAAAGTTCTCTGTAATCCGCGATCACCGCATCCGCGAGTGCTCGTTTCTCGTCCATCAGGTCTTTTGAGAAATCATCCTCCACGGCGATCACCGGCATTCCTGCCGCTTTGCCCGCCATGATCCCGGCCGGGATATCCTCAAATACGAGGCACTCCTCCGGCTTTACGCCAAGGCGCTTCGCCACTTCCAGGTAAATATCCGGCTCCGGTTTTCCGTGAGCTACCTCGCAGGCCGTCACCACCACGTCGAAATATTCCTTCACATTTAAGGAAGTCAGGACCGCGTCCACAATCTCGCTTCCGTTGCTGGTCCCGATCCCCGTGCGGATCCCGTTCTCTCTGCAGTATTTTAAAAACTCCGGCACACCCGGCTTCAGCGGGACCTCATAGCGGTACTTGTCGATCGACATCTGAACCCAGATTGCCTTGATCTCGTCCAGGCTTAACGGAAGCTTAAACCGTTCCTTAAAATACACGGCCGTCTCCGAAAAGCTCATTCCTTCAATGGCTCTCTGAAGATCCTCCGGGCACTCGTAACCATACGCTCCAAGGAATTCGATATCGATGGCTTCCCACATCCACATGGAATCCACCAGGGTCCCGTCGAGGTCAAAAAGCATCGCTTTTTTATGATCCAAAAAATTTTTTATCATAAGTTTTCCAACAACTCCCGTTCTTTATCCGTCAGTTTCCGGTACTCACCGGGTTTTAATGTCGCATCCAGCTTCAATGGTCCCATGGACAGGCGTTTCAGGTGGACAACCGGACAGCCGACTTCCTCCATCATACGCTTTACCTGATGGAATTTTCCCTCGTGAAGAGTCAGACTCACCAGACTCTCCGCCTCCGTCCCTGTCTCCGGATCCCCGGCCTTCCTCTCCAGGATCTCGAGTTCCGCCGGCATGCAGGAAAGTCCGTCCGAGAGTTCCATCCCGTCACGGAACTTCTGTACCGCTTCATCCGGGACAAGTCCCTCACATCTCGCCTCGTAGACCTTATCTACATGGTGACCCGGGGCAAGAAGGCGGTGGGCAAGCGCCCCATCGTTTGTGATTAGGAGCAGACCTTCCGTATCGATATCAAGACGTCCCACCGGGAAGAGATCTTTCCTCTGCTTTTCATCGATCAGGTCCACGACCGTCTCCCTGCGGCGGTCCTCCGTCGCCGAGATCACGCCCTGCGGTTTATTCAAAAGATAATATTCCAGTTCCACGTACTCCACCGGCGCATTGTCGAGCAGGATCGTATCTTCGCCCTTCCGGATCTTTGTCTCCGGTTTTTTCACGACCTCGCCGTTCACCTTGATCCGTCCTTTCCGGATCATCTCCTTGAGCTCCGTTCTCGTACCTTTTCCCATATCAGCCAGATATTTGTCCAGCCGGATTGCTTTTTCCAAATATTTCTCTCCTTCCGATCACGCGCTCTCCGACATTTCCACAGCCGCACCCGCAGACTTTCCAGGTTTCGGACTTTATCCCGGAAATGCATTTTAAACAGAAAAGCGCACTATATTTATCATATCAAAATTCCGGGGAAAGTACAATGAAAATAATAGAAAGAGTTCTGCAGCATCGGCGGGCAGGTTACAGTACGCGGGCAGTGCTTTTTTTCGTAAGATCCGGATGCGGCCATGAATCCTGAAAAAATTCTGCAAAAAGGAGTGTTTATGATAAAACGAGCTTTTCTGATCTTGCTCTGCTTGATCTTTATGATCTTTCACGCGGATCTCGTAACAAAAGGGGCTGTGTCCGGACTTCTTTTGTGGTATTCCTCCGTCGTCCCGGCGCTTTTTCCGTTTATGGTACTGTCTTCCGTTCTCTCCGCCTCCGGCGGGGTCCAGGCACTCATGCGTCCGTTCCCGGTAATCTTCCGCTTTGCCGGACTGTCAGCGGACGGCTGGTATGTTCTCCTCACCGGTCTTCTCTGCGGCTGCCCCATGGGAGCAAAGACATGTGCCGATCTTTACGCGGAAGGGCGGATCAGCTCCGGGGAGGCGAAATTTCTCTTTGCACTCTGCAATCATCCAAGTCCCATGTTTCTCGCAGGTTTCGTCTGTCCCATGTTTGCTTCCCGGGTCCCGTTGTCATATTTTGTCTTTTCTATCTACGCACCTCTACTCCTTCTCGCGGTCCCGGCCAGCCTGATCTACCGGAGAGAACACGCCCGGACCTCCTTTCCGGCCAGCTTTACCGCAAGGGCACAGACGAAGTATTCCGCGATCACTCTCAACGCCGCGATCATGACTCCTGACGACCCATCTGTCAACAGGCTGAGCAGACCCACGATCACATTCGACGCCGCGATCATAAATTCCGCGGAGATTCTCGTAAAGATCGGCGGATATCTTATCTTTTACTCCATCCTGATCCTCGTTGTCCGGAACACTCCCCGGATCCCTGCCCCGGTCCGGCTGTTTCTCTGCGGCAGTCTGGAGATCACCACAGGGATCCGGACGGTTCATGACTCCCTTCCGTATCCGGTTTCCGCCGTCGCCGCAGCTGCCATCTTTTCCTTCGGAGGCTTTTCCGCCCTGTCGCAGACAAATGCGGTGATCCAAAGTGGGAAGTCCCATCAGAACTTTCCGGCAGATAAAGAAGAAAGTTCTCCGGTGCATGGAAATTTCCCGTTAAACAATAAGCGAATAAAAAAAACTGCCGGACTCTCCATCCGGCAGTATCTTCTCTGGAAAATTGCCCATTCCGCCCTGGCTGCTGCATTTATGGCAGCTCTCACCGGCATTCTGGGATTTCACTTTTTTTAAATATCGGTTCTCATAAAATACCACTCCCGCATCCTCTCGCAGATCCGGTCCGGTCAGGCCGGTACGCCGTCGACAGCGTTTCCGCAATCAAGCCTCAGTGGAATCCTGTTTTTCCGGCTCAGCGCTCTCCTCTTTCTCAGTGATGATCCCGGAGGAAAGCTCCTTTCTGTTGGAGGAGACGATATCGTAGCTGGACTTCATGGAATTCATGAATGCGTCGAAGCGGCCCTGAGCGCCCTCCATCGTGTGGTTCATGATCGTCTGGAGACTCTTTAACATATCATCGGTATACTGGATCGAACCCTGACGGACACTGTTCGCATCAGCGACCGCATTGTCAACGATCGTCTGAGCCTGCGCCTGCGCCTGCTCGATGATCTCATTTGCCTGGGCATAGGCTCTCTGCATGATCTCGTGTTCATTTACAAGCTCGTTTGTCTGAGCAGTTGCCTCTGCGAGCATCGCATCCGCTTTGCTGTGAGCATCGGAAAGGATCGCGTCCTGATTGCTGATGATCTTCTGATACTGCTTGATCTCATCCGGGATTCTTAAACGGAGCTCGACTAAAAGCTCGTCCAGTTCCTCTTTATTTACGATGATCTTTGATGTAGATAACGGCTGAAATTTACAGCTGTCGATGTATTCCTCAATTTCATTGATTAACTGTTCAATTCTGCTCATGTTGTTTCCTTTTCCTTTCCCTTACGCCTGACTGCCCTGTCTCTCACGCAGTCTCTTATGTACTTCATCCGCCACATAAGGCGTTACAAAATTTGAAATATCGCCGCCGTAAGCCGCTACCTCTTTCACGGTACTGGAACTTAAATACGCGTACTCGAGACTTGTCGTCAGGAATACTGTATCGATACTCGTATCCATCACGCGGTTTAACTGGGCGATCTGGAGCTCATATTCAAAGTCAGTGATCGCGCGGAGTCCGCGGACAACGGCGTTCGCGCCGCATTCTTTCGCGAAGTCAACGGTAAGACCCGCAAAACTTTTTACCTCCACGTTCGGAATGTCTTTTGTGACCTCTTTTAACATCTTAACACGTTCTTCCACGGAAAACAATGGCGTTTTCGCACGATTATTAAGAACGCCGATGATCAGATGATCAAACAGCTTTGACGCACGTCTGATCACGTCGATATGTCCCAGTGTAACCGGGTCAAAACTTCCCGGATAAATTGCTTTTTTCATAATTTCTGTCTCACACCGCGAAAACCCGCGGTTTTTCTCCTCGTTTTATATCGTTCCGTTTTTGTATTTTGACCCGGCTTCAGCCTTCAGTCTCTGACCGCCGGATCTGTCTTCCCTTTTTCAGTCCCCTGAACAGATGATTCTTAATTTTTTCTCAGGAATACATGCTTATTCGTCTTATATTCCTTACTCTTCTCAATCTCATACCCGAGCGCTCCGGCCCAGGAAAAATCAGTATCGAGAGCTTCCTCGACGATGATCAGCGTCTCCTCATCCGCAAGAGAAGTGTCCCTCAGCGCTTCCAGCACCTTCTTCGGAAGATCCATCCGGTACGGCGGATCCATAAAGATAAAATCAAACGCCTTTCCTTCCCGGTCAAGCTTCCGGATCGCCTCTGTCACATCCGCGGACATCACACGAGCCCTCTCTTCCAGATGGGTCGTCTTCAGATTATCCCGGATACAGGAAATCTGTCCGTCTCCCTTGTCCACAAAGACCGCTTCCTTCGCCCCACGGCTCAGCGCCTCGATCCCGATCGCCCCGCTTCCCGCAAAAAGATCCAGAAATCTCGCCCCGTAAAGATCATTCTGAAGCATATTAAACAGAGTCTCCTTGATCCTGTCCGTAGTCGGTCTCGTCTCCATTCCCTCGACCGTCTTTAAAAGCAGCCGTCTCGCACTGCCTGCGATTACTCTCATATCTCAACCTCTAACTCATAAAATACCACTGCAATTTTTATTCTCCGCCCCATTATAATCGTATTTTTTCTATTATACAAGTGTTTTCTGAGCCTTTTTCAGACATTGCATAAACCAGCGATAAACTTCCTCCCCGCTGTCACACCCCCACTCTTTTCGCCCCACCATCCCACAGCGGTGAGTTTCCGCCTGGGAGCGCCTTGATCCGGGGATCTGGCTTCCTCTTAGCTCGCGGGTGACTGCGTTGGAAAAAAGATGATACTTGTTTGAGCGCAGCGAGTTGTATCATCTTTTTTCCGCCTTTAGCAATCTCCCGCAAGCTTAGAGGAACCATCCCCGCATCCCCGGGCGCTCCTAGGCGGAAGCTCACCGCGTACCCCTCGCTAACCAATTTTACACAGAAAAAAGCCCCCGCGATCAGATAGAATCTCTGAAATCCCATCCCATCGCGAAGGCCTCTCCCTCAGATGCTCAGGCTCTAACCCTTATTTGCCCGCCATCTTCTTCTCCTGCTCCTCGATCATCTTCTTAACCATATAGCCGCCGACGCTGCCGTTCTGGTAAGAAGTCAGATTGCCGTTGTAGCCGTTTGTAAGCGGCACTCCGAGCTCATCCGCGATCTCCATTTTGAATTTGTCCATCGCTTCCTTTGCTTCCGGAACTACTACACGGTTAGAAGAAGAACTGCTTGTGTTAGACATAAGATACGCCTCCTTTTAGTGTAATGCCTTTCCTGCTCTCGCATCGGGCATGTTTGATGGTACGTTCCTAGTATGATCGTCCTGAAAAATAATACACTGGAAGGTTTTTCGTCAAATGTCATTTTTTGCGAACCCCCGCATTCTCACACGCCTAATTCTCCTTAAGCGCAAGAAACGCGCAGAGATTCCCTCGCTTCTCTCCCATCGCCCGGTGGGAAAACAACTTATCCGGATTGCATCTCGTGCAGATATCAGTGACGGAAATATTTTTTTCCGGGACTCCGGCCTCCAGAAGGATCCGTCGGTTCGCCTCCCAGAGATCCAGCTGCCTCTTTCCGATCATGCCCGTCTTCGACGGCAGAACGATCGCCCTGCAGTCTTCCTTAGAAAACGCGTCATAAAACTTGTCCGCAACATCCTCTCCAACCTCGTAGCAGTCACTGCAGATACTCGGTCCCACACAGCAGACAAGGTCCTCCGGCCGGCTTCCGTATTCCCGCTTCATGGCCGCCACCATCTTTTCTCCCATACGGTTCACGGTTCCTCTCCAGCCCGAATGGGCGAGTCCGATCGCACGATGCTTCGGATCCACAAAGTATAACGGCACACAGTCTGCAAAAAACGTCACGAGCGTCACTCCCGGCATATTGGTCAGGAGACCGTCAATATCCCGGTAATCCCGTTCCTTCACAACTCCCTTTCCAAGATCATCTTCCGATACAACGCGGATATTTGTCGTGTGCGTCTGCCAGGTTAAGACCATCTTTTCCCGCTTTACGCCGAGCGCCGCCGCCATCCTGCTGTAATTTTCCAGCACATGTTCCCGGTTGTCACCGCGTGTGAAAGAGAAATTCATGGTCGAATACCAGCCTTCGCTGACACCTCCCATCCGCGTGGAAAACGCGTGAGTGACGATCCCGGTTGCATCAAGTGCCGGGAATGTCAGGTAGGTGACACCGTTATTTGTCACTTCCTTCATATGATCCGCCGCATCTGTTTTTCTGATCCACTGATCCATAATTTTCCCCTTTCCGAGATATCTCATGCAGAATTTTTTCATTCAACGATATGCGCCGTTCTCAGCCATGCGGAAAGTACGCATGCTTGTTCCGGATACACGATCAAAAGCATAATGGATTTTTGCGAGTCCCACATACATTCGGCCTGAACCTTAAAATGCATCCCTGATATATGTGATCTCATCCCCATCGATCCCCGCCGCATCAAACCGGCACGGTGTCTCCTCCGGAAGCTGGTGGGAATACAGATAATAGACTGCCGCATTCCGGATCCGAAGAGCCTTTCTGTGGTCGATCGCTTCCAGCGAAAACCCAGCTGAACCACTGGCACGGTATTTCACCTCGATAAACACGAAATAGCTTCCATCTTTCGCAATAATATCGATCTCGCCCTGTTTACAGCGGTAATTCCGCTCCAGGATCACAAATCCGTTCTGTTTTAAAAAGGCTGCGATCTTTTCCTCATAGATGCTGCCCACTGCCCGATTATTTCTTGTCACAAAAATCCCCCATCGATGACTCGCTCAGCTTTGTTTCTCTGATACCGCATTGCTCCGCACTTCGTGCTCCCGCAATGCTCAAAAGCATTCATAATCCGCTCATTTTTCTTCGAAAAATGGCTGCTTATCACACAAACTTCGTAATAAATGTCCGTCTGTGGATCGGGGTCGGTCCGAACTCTTTCAGCGCCGCGATATGTGCGGCAGTTCCGTATCCCTTATGCTTTGCGAACCCATACTCCGGGTATTCCTTATCATACTCTTCCATCATGTGGTCCCTGGTGACCTTTGCGAGGATGCTTGCCGCCGCGATGGAAACGCTCTTCGCATCGCCCTTGATGATCGGCACCTGCGGGATCGCAACCTGCGGGATCGTCACCGCATCGTTTAAAAGGATCTGGGGCGCCGGGTCAAGTTTCGCGATCGCCTGGCGCATCGCCTCATAAGTCGCCTGCAGGATGTTGATCTCATCGATCCGCTCAGGACCCACGATCCCCACCGACCAGGCGATCGCTTTCTCCTTGATCTCCAGGAACAGTTCCTCTCTCCGGCTCTCAGAGAGCTTTTTCGAGTCGTTTAAATAAAGGATCTGGCAGTCCTTCGGCAGGATCGCCGCACCGGCCGCAACCGGCCCTGCAAGAGGTCCGCGGCCCGCCTCATCGATCCCGCAGATAAACGCACAGTCCTCATACTGTCTCTCGAACTCCCGCATGAGGGAGAGGCGTTCCAGCTCCTTTTCCAGTTTTTCTCCGGTCAGCACACGTCTTGCCATATCTCTTTACTCCTTATCCCTGCGTATTCATGTTCCACACTTTATTCCGCCGGCATCTCCAGCGTGATTCTTCCGAGCTTTCCGCCGCGGAATTCATCAAGAAGAAGTCTCGCCGCCTTTGTCAGATCATTCACGCCTCCCTTTGTCAGGCATGCACGCGCCGTTGCAATCTCATCGAGGAGCTCATACGGCTTCTTTCCTTCCTCCTCGATCCCGTAACGCTCTTTTAAGAGACCAGGAGTGATCTCCTTAAGATATCCCGCAAGTTCGGAAGCCAGTTCATCTTTCTCCAGGATCTCATCGTTGATGGAGCCTAAAAACGCCAGTAAAAGACCAACTTTCTGGTCCTCAAATTTCGGCCATAAGATACCCGGAGTGTCGAGAAGCTCCACCTGCTTATTTAAACGGATCCACTGATTTCCCTTTGTGACGCCAGGTTTGTTTCCCGTCTTCGCAGCTGCTTTTCCGGCAAAGCTGTTGATGAACGTGGATTTTCCGACGTTCGGGATCCCGACCACCATCGCACGCACCGGGCGGTTTAAGATACCGCGCCTTCTGTCGCGCTCGATCTTCTCCTTACATGCCTCCTGGATCAGGGCATTCAGCTGTTTTAACGTCGCTTTCGCTCTTGCATCGATCTTCATGACCTGGAAGCCCTGTCCCTCAAAATAGGAGATCCATGCGGCATTTGCCTTCTCAGAAGCAAGATCCGCCTTATTTAAAAGGATCACACGGCCTTTTCCGGCTGCGAGGCTGTCAATATCCGGATTGCGGCTGGCAAGCGGCGCTCTCGCATCCACAAGCTCGATCACGAGGTCTACAAGTTTCACGTCCTCTTTCATGGCGCGTTTCGCCTTTGTCATATGGCCTGGATACCACTGTATATTCATAGTAATCGTCTCCGTCCTTTCCTGCTACCGGACGAAACCAAGTCTGGAAAATGGCTGAAACCGCAGCCAGACGCGTCCGATGAGATTTTCCCGTTTTATATTTCCAATGCCGGAAAACCGGCTGTCTTCACTTGATTCACGGTTGTCACCCAGGAGAAAATATTCATCATCCCCGAGCTCGACCGGATACTCGGCTGCCCCGGCGATCGTCGCCTCGGCAAGTCCGTTTTCCGCTTTTAAGAGTTCCCCATTGATATAGACGGATCCATTTTTGATCTGGACCGTCTCACCGGGAAGTCCGATGATCCTCTTGATCCCCGGCTGCTGTCCTTCCCGTTCAAAGACGACAACATCAAATCGGACCGGTTTCCCGACATCATATGCGAGCCGGTTTATCAGCACCACATCTCCGGACTCCAGCACGGGTTTCATGGAACTTCCATTCATCTCAACCCTGCTCCCAAAACAAAACACGAGATAGCACGCAAGAGCGATCATGACTGCGCAGTCGACCGCCCATTCCGTGATCCGGTGAAGTCTGTTCGGTTCCTTTTTCTCAAAAAATTCCATGAAGGGACCTCCTGAATCCATGACAGAACATCTGTACTTTATGCAAGGGGAATTCCTGCTGTTTTAGTAAAAACAAAGGGACAATTTTCATTGCCCCTTTGATCTACTGACTCTCTGTACAGTTGTTATGAATTATTTTACTAATTCTTTAACCTTTGCAGCTTTACCTACTCTTGTTCTTAAGTAGTAAAGTTTCGCGCGGCGAACTTTACCTCTTCTTACAACCTCAACGTTCTCAACAGACGGAGAATGAAGCGGCCATGTCTTCTCAACGCCGATACCGTTGGAGTTCTTTCTTACTGTGAAAGTCTCTCTAACGCCGCCGTTCTGTCTCTTGATAACAGTTCCCTCGAAGATCTGGATTCTTTCACGGTTTCCCTCTTTGATCTTAGCGGATACTCTTACAGTGTCACCTACGTTGAAGCTCGGTACAGACTCTTTTAACTGTGCAGCTTCGATATTCTTGATAATGTCGTTCATTGATATGAACCTCCTTAAAGTATTCGATGTTCTTACCCGCATCTTCTTTTCCTGCGGCAGCGGAACATCTCTTATGATTTAAGTCTCCGTATTGACAGGGTTCTCCCGTCTTTCGGATACCACAGTTTTGTATTTTATCATACCGCAAGCCAAAATGCAAGCGGTTTTCTCATATATCGTGCAATTTTTTGGTCACGGTTTTTCGGTCTCCTGCTGTCTCAGCAATTCATCCAGGAACTTCTGCTCCTTCTTCGAAAGGACAGCGTCCTCCAAAAGTTCCGGGCGGTTCTTCAGTGTGCGGATGATCGACTGCTCCCTGCGCCATTTCTCGACATTTGCATGATGCCCGGAAAGAAGGATATCCGGCACTTTTTTGCCCATAAACACTTCCGGGCGCGTGTACTGCGGATACTCCAGAAGGTTATCGTGGAATGTCTCGAACTCCGCAGACACATTGTTGTTCAGCACTCCCGGGACAAGTCTTGAAATACAGTCGATCATCATCATCGCCGGAAGCTCTCCTCCTGTGAGGACATAATCTCCTGCGGAGAGGTAATCTGTCGCGATCATCTCCAGAACGCGCTCATCGACCCCCTCATAGTGACCGCAGAGGAACACCAGATCCTCCTCCTTCGCGAGATCTTCCGCAATATTCTGATTGAAAGTCTTTCCCTGGGGAGTCATGTAGATCACACGCGGTTTCTTTCCGATCTTCTCGACAAGTGCCTCATAAGCGCGGTAGATCGGCTCCGCCTGCATGACCATCCCGGCGCCGCCGCCGTAAGGATAGTCGTCCACCTTTCCGTGGCGCTCCAGCGTATAATCGCGGATATTCACCGCCTCAAACGATACGATCCCCTTCGCTGCCGCGCGGCCGAGAATGCTGGTCTCCAGACCGTTCATGATCATCTCCGGGAACAGGGTAAGTACATGAAAATTCATCGCGGCCTCCCCTTACAGATCCAGAAGTCCCGGAAGAACATGGACAAGCATCTCTTCCTTATCAAGATCCACATCGAGAATGCAGTCGTGGATCGCCGGGAGAAGAAGTTCCTTTCCCTCCGGTGTCTTTACACAGTAGACATCGTTTACTCCTGTCTCCATCACATCCGTCAGCGTTCCGAGCGTATCCCCTTCGTCCGTGACAACAGTAAGTCCGATGAGGTCGGTGATAAAGAATTCGTCCTCCTGAAGAGGCACTGCCTGGTCTCTTGTGATCAGAAGGTCCTTCTGGCGCCATCCTTCCACCTCGTTCATAGTGTCAACCCCGTCGAATTTCAGGATGACCATGTTTTTGAAGAATTTTACCTGACGGATCTTTAACTCCCGGCTTTCTCCTCTTCCGAGGTCCAGGATCACATGATCTAATTTTTTAAAGCGCATCGCGTCATCGGTGGTCGGATAGACCTTCACCTCGCCGCGCACGCCGTGCGGGGAGGTAATGACGCCTACACGAAGATATTTTTCCATATTTGTCTCCTATCGTAACTGTGAGGGAACCCGGGCAGTCAGCTCCTGTCATTCTATCAAACACAGCGCGGCTGATACCTGCCCGCAGAAACCGTCTCTGATAACAGAAAGGGGACTGCAGCCGGGAAAAATCCTGTCCACAGTCCCTCACGATTACTGAATTTCAACAATCACTTTCTTATCCATCTTGGAAGAAGCCGCCTTCACAACGGAGCGGATGGCTTTCGCGATCCTTCCCTGCTTTCCGATCACCTTTCCCATATCGGTCGGGGCAACCTTGAGCTCAATGACGATCTCTTCTTCTTTTTCAGATTCCGTAACAACGACTTCATCTGGATTATCAACCAGCGCTTTGGCGATAACTTCTACCAATTCCTTCATTGAATCCACCTCGATTACTGGATACCGGCTGCCTTTAAGAGCTTAGCAACAGTCTCAGTCGGCTGAGCGCCTGTTCCTAACCACTTCTTAGCTGCTTCCTCGTCGAATTTGATGGTGCTCGGCTCTGTGTTCGGATCGTAGTATCCAACCTCTTCGATGAAGCGACCGTCTCTCGGGGAGCGGGAATCTGCAACGATAATTCTATAGAAAGGTGCCTTCTTCTGACCCATTCTTCTTAATCTCATCTTAACTGCCATGACAATTTCACCTCCTTGGTTTCTTTGTGTATCAGCCATGCGGGAATCGCATTTGCCTTCTTATCATAATGCGGTACTTAGAATGGTAATTTCATCTTTCCAAGCATACCGCCCAGTCCGCCAAGCCCTTTCCGCTTTCCGCCTCCCATCATTCCAGGAAGCTGCTTCATGAGCTTTTTCGACTGTTCAAACTGTTTGACGATCCGGTTCACCTCGGCAATATCTACTCCGGCGCCCTTCGCGATCCTCTGTTTTCTCGACGGATTCAGGAGTGACGGGTTCGCCCGCTCTTCCTTCGTCATTGAGAGAATGATCGCCTCCACTTTATCCATGGATTTCTCGTCTATTTCAACATTTCCCTTCATCTGGGCCATTCCCGGCATCATGTTCAAGATGCTGTTCATTCCGCCCATCTTTTTGATCTGACGCATCTGATCAAGGAAATCGTTAAAATCAAATTCTGCTTTGCGAAGTTTCTGGCTCATCTCTTTCGCCTTCTCTTCGCTCACCTCAAATTCGGCTTTCTCAATCAGGGAAAGGATATCACCCATTCCAAGGATTCTCGAAGCCATACGGTCCGGATAAAACTGTTCCAAGTCAGAGAGCTTCTCGCCCATACCGACGTAGAGGATCGGTTTTCCCGTCACGGCACGGATCGATAACGCCGCACCGCCTCGTGTATCACCGTCAAGCTTTGTTAAGATCACGCCATCGACGCCGATCTTGTCATTAAAACTTCCGGCAACATTCACTGCATCCTGACCGGTCATCGCGTCGACAACGAGGATCGTCTGGTCGACATTGACTGCTTCTTTGATGTTGACGAGCTCATCCATCATGGACTCATCGATCTGAAGACGTCCTGCCGTATCGAGGAATACAAGATTCATGCCTTCTTTTCTGGCATGTTCCACAGCGGCTTTTGCGATATTCACCGGATTCTGGTTATCTCCCATTGTGAAGACCGGAACTCCGACTTTCTCACCGTTTACCTGTAACTGCTTGATCGCAGCTGGTCGGTAGACGTCGCAGGCCGCAAGAAGCGGCTTTCTGCCTTTTGCCTTGAACTTTCCGGCAAGTTTTGCCGTAGTCGTTGTTTTACCTGCGCCCTGAAGACCGATCATCATGATGACCGTGATCTCATTCTGGGGCTTTAAGGCAATCTCTGTGGTCTCGGAACCCATCAGTTTTACGAGTTCTTCGTTTACAATTTTTATTACCATCTGTCCCGGAGTCAGGCTCTCTAAGACATCCTGTCCGATCGCTCTCTCCTGTACAGAACTGATAAACTGTTTAACAACTTTAAAACTTACGTCGGCTTCCAGGAGAGCCATCTTGACTTCCTTCAGGGCAGCTTTTACATCCGCCTCTGACAGTCTTCCTTTGCCTCTTAAGTTTTTAAAGACATTCTGTAATTTATCGGCTAAACTTTCAAATGCCATGAAAACTCTCCCTCTGGCTTACAGCTTCCCGATCTCCTCGGAAATTGCTTCGATCCTGTCGATCAGGGATCGGTCACCGTCCTTTTTATATTGGCCAGCCAGTTCCTTAATCTCTTCTACCATTTTCTTTGTCTGGTTGAATTTCTCGACAAGCTTCAGTTTTTCCTCGTATCCGGAAAGAATCTTGTCACAGCGCTTCACCAGGTCATGCACGCCCTGTCTGCTGATTCCCTGTTCTTCGGCGATCTCGCTGAGGGACATGTCATTAAATACCACATCTTCATATACACGCCGCTGGTGCTCCGTCAGGAGCTCTCCATAGAAATCATACAGAAGACCCTGTGCTACAATTTTTTCCATATCAGGTCACCTGCGATATCATACTATAAACAGTGATGGTTGTCAAGTGTTTTTGCTTGACATTTTATTTATTTTTTTCGCAGCGTAGAATTTCCGGCTTATAAAACATAAACACCCGCCATCAGGCAGGTGTTTATGTACTCTTACTTATAGGAAGGAGCGATTGTTTTATAATGCCACCAGCACCATATCTTTTGCAGATTCCGGAAGTTCTTCACCATCCATGGATACGCTTAATACAAAGTTTACATGGTACTTTGTACTGATCTGATCCAGCTCTGCGAGAGTTGCAGTGATATCTTCTCCCTCAAGACCGGCGAGCTTTAAGAAACTGTCAAGATACATAGCCTCGAGATCGTGATCCTGGGAAATAATTCCGCAGATGAAACCGATAAAGCCTTCAGCCGTACTTACGGAGAACTCAGCCACGTTGATTAAGCGGATCTTGTTGTTAAGCTCGTACATATGTTTCGAACTTTTATCAAGGTAAACGATTGAACCTTTTGCCTCTTTTACAGCTGTGTTAGCCATGTCAAGTAAATATTTAGTTTTTCCTTTTCCCTTCCGTCCTGCGATGATCTGAACCATAATGCACTCCTCCTTGGATTTTATATATTTTGTATAAAAAATCTCTTGTTTGTAAATTTATTATAGACTATTTGCTGAAAATTTGCAACCATTATTTCTAAATTTCGAAATAATTTCATACAAAAGCAGAATGTACTTCCAACACCGGTAGAATCTGCTGTCGACAGTTCTTTACGGTTGCCCGGGAGTAAAAACAGGACATGAAAACCTTCGGATCCCCCGAAAACTTTCATGTCCTGTTCATTCACGTATTCTTTCTCCTGCTTTCTGCTACCGGTCGATCTTCTCCATGATCGTCGACATATCCGAATAGAGGGCATCGCGGCTGTCCGCATGCATCACGACAGATGCGTACTCTTTCCCGTCCGCGTCCTTCTCCCCCATGATCAGGCAGTAGCCCGCCGCCTGGGTGGTTCCGGTCTTTCCTCCGAATACGGAGAGTCCATCCGGCATTTCCCTCTTTCCGAGCATGTAGTAGTTGCTGACACTCCAGGATGCGGTTTTATCCGATCCGTCCGCCCCTTTATAGGACGCCGTGTATGTCTTCGTTCCGATAATATCCCGGAACTTCTCATACTTTAACGCCTCATGGAACATCAAATAAAGGTCGTAGGCGGTCATATAGTGGTCCTCGTTCGTCAAGCCGTTGGCATTTGCAAAATGCGTCCCTGTGGCACCGATCCGGGCTGCTTCCTCGTTCATCATTTCAACAAATCCTTCGATCGATCCGCCCATATGAACTGCGATCGCGTTTGCCGCGTCGTTTCCCGACGGGATCAAAAGACCATAAAGAAGCTGCTCCAGTGTCAGCTTATCTCCGGGAACAACCCCCGCCATGGAGGAACCGCTCTCCGTGATTACCGACTCCTGAGGAACCGTCACCATATCTTCAAGATTTCCATATTTCAGGGCGACAAGCGCCGTCATAACCTTCGTCGTGCTGGCAGGATTTCTGCGTTCAAAAACATCCTGCGCAAATACGGCATTTCCCCCATCGAGTGGAAATACCCCGGCAGACTGCGCTGTGAGTGTTCCGTCTCCGTCGATCCCATCCGTTACCACCGCCAGGTCTGCCGCAAAGCCGTCCGCCGTTCTTCCGCTGCCTGAAGATGCGAACGTCTCGATCCTCTGATCCAGGGCGTAGGTATTTCCCGTATCTGCAAGTCCGGCGCAGCCAGTCGCGCCAAGGATCAGGCAGAACCCCACGATCCCCGGGATCCATCTTTTCTTCTTACTCATTACTTATACATCTCACGCCACTCAAGATCTCCGCGATCCAGAGCCTTGATCAGAAGCTCTGCTGTCGCAAGGTTTGTCGCAAGCGGGACGTTGTGGATATCGCAGAGTCTCACCGCCTTGTTGACATCCGGCTCGTGGGACTTCGGTGACAGCGGGTCTCTCAGGAAGATCACAAGATCGATATCATTGTTCTCGATCTGTGCTCCCATCTGCTGCTCCCCGCCAAGGTGGCCAGGAAGGAATTTATGGATATTTAAATTTGTGACTTCCTCAATGAGTTTTCCGGTCGTTCCGGTCGCATAGAGGTTATGTTTACTTAAGATCCCTTTATACGCGATACAGAAGTTCTGCATCAGTTTCTTTTTGGAATCATGCGCGATCAGTCCAACATTCATAAGAATACCTCCTAGAATTCCAGTTTATTTTTGCTGCAGTCCGACGTTTAAAAGAACGCCGATGCCGATATAAAGACTTACCAGAGAACTTACACCATAACTGATAAATGGAAGCGGAAGTCCGGTATTCGGGAAAATCCCGGTGGCAACCGCAATGTTTGTAAATGCCTGGAATCCAACGAGAGCAGCCATCCCCGTACAGAGGAGCTTTCCGGTCAGATCTCTCGTTCTCCCTGCCATTCGCAGGCATTCAAATACGAAGAGAAGGTAGAGGACCAGCACAAGCATGCAGCCCACAAACCCCATCTCCTCACCGATCACGGCAAAAATAAAATCGGTGTGTTCCTCAGATAAGAAATTTCCGTTTTTTACGGAAATGGCCGTCTCGTTGAGCAGACCTTTTCCATACAGCATTCCCGATCCGATCGCCATCTTTGAGTTATCCTGCTGGACATTTAAGTCTGCGAATTTTCCCGGATTGATGAAGGCGAGGATTCGGTTTACCTGATATCCTGTCAGGAACGGAACAGCGCCCCGCTCAGCAAGAAATACCGTGAGTGCCAGCCCCGGGATCCCAACAGCAGCCGCGCCGATGATCCACTTATAGCTGAGTCCTGCGACAAAGATCAGGCATACAATAATGAACACGATAACGATACTCGTGGACAGGTCCGGCTGTTTCATAATGAGAAGCAGCGGAACCGCAGCAAAAGCCCCGACGATGATCAATGTGCGGGGATCGTTGATCTTCTCCTGATTTCGCTGCAGAAACCAGGAGAAGAAAATGATCAGACCGATCTTAACAAATTCCGACGGCTGGAAGCGTCCGATCACAGGAAGTGTGATCCAGCGTCTCGCACCCGTTCCGGCTCCTCCAAACTGTCCTGCGACAATGATCGCCAGCAGGATCGCCACACAGGCAAGATAGATCACGCCGGTACAGCGCATCAGTTTGTGGTAATCCATCAGAGCCAGGAAGATCATGATCACCAGTCCGCCAAAAAGGCCGATCAACTGGCGGTTGATATAGCTTCTGTCTCCGTTTACCGCACTGTTGATCACAAGAAGCCCGATCACATTTAACGCCAGGGCGTAGAACAACAGACGGAAATTGAAGTTTTTAAAATTGTATTCTGAAAGCATGTATTAAAATGTCCCCTTAACCAGCAGTTCCCGAACCGGAACACTGGCATACAGGACCGGGAGCTTTTCTCCCGCCTTTCTCTGATCCATGTGGATCACCTTGACCTCCAGTTGTTCCGGATCGATCATCATATATCTTGATATGACTTTTATCATGTCGTTTTTTAACATCTCCAGGATTTCCGGCGTACATCCGGCCCGGTCCGCGATCAGCAGAAATTCAAGCCGTTTTTTCGCGATACTTCCGGAATTTCTCCCTGTCAGGATATGGAACAGTCTCTTTTTCATTTATGCCCTCTTTAAGAGGCCGCTAAACATATGGAAGAATCCTTTGTTTTTCTCAAGCCCCATAAGCGGCACCTCCTGACCAAGTATCCGCTTACAGATGTTAAGATAAGCCTGTCCGGCAAAGGAATTCATTCCCACCAGAGGTTCCCCCTGGTTCGTGGAGATCACGATCTCCTCATCGTCCGGGATCGCGCCGAGGATCGGGATTCCAAGGATATCCGTCACATCTTCCATCGACATCATATCCCCCCTCCGGACCATATCCATCCGGATCCGGTTCACGATGAGATCCATCTTTGAGATTTCTTCCGCCTCCAGCAGGCCGATGATCCGGTCTGCGTCACGGATCGCCGATACCTCGGGAGTCGTGACGACAAAAGCACGGTCCGCTCCGGCAATGGCGTTTTTAAATCCCTGCTCGATCCCCGCAGGACAGTCTAACAGTACATAATCACACTCTTCTCTCAGATCATCCACCAGCTTTCGCATCTGACCGGGAGTCACGGAGGACTTGTCCCTGGTCTGGGCGGACGGAAGTAAAAACAGGTTCGGATATCTTTTGTCCTTTATCAGTGCCTGCTTCAGACGGCAATTCCCCTCCACGACGTCCACAAGGTTGTAGACGATGCGGTTCTCCAGTCCCATCACCACGTCGAGATTCCTGAGACCGATATCTGTATCGATCAGGATCACTTTCTCCCCGAGCATGGCAAGTCCTGTACCGACATTCGCTGAGGTCGTCGTCTTGCCAACACCCCCTTTTCCGGATGTAACAACAATGACTTCACTCATAAGAATATCCTCCTGTATTAAGTTATGAATGTACTCGCATCTCCTCTGTTTTCAGAGATTGATACCGGATTGGCAAAAGCTCAAAAATTTTCCTGCGGGCAGACCTGCACCCGTTTTCTGATCTTTGCCCCTGGTACCACAAGATATATTTTACATGAAAAAAGCAAAAAATTCCAGTAAAAAATAGATTTTATAAAAGCTTTATAAAAGGAAACTGATACGGACCTCTTTTATATAAAATTCAGCGCACTCAGAAAGCTCTTTTTGATCGGTTCTTCGACAACTTTTCCGTTCTCAGAGAGGATCATCATCGGACCGCGCCCAAGATGGCGTCCTTTCTCCGCTTTTTTCAGGGAAAGTCCCGCGATCCGGACCGATATCGGTGCCATCTCAAAAGCAACGATCACCGCATCCTCATTTCCGCAGATCCCCGCATGGGCCGCCCCGCGGAGCGCTCCTAAAATGATGATGTTCCCTTTTGCGCTGACTTTTGCTCCTTTTTCCACATCACCGATCACCACGATGCTGGCCTCTGATTCCAGCTCGTCCCCGTCCCGGAGATTCCCTTTATAAAACTGACCTGTGAGGGAAGACAGCTCCATCAGTCTCTCATTGAGTGCTTTCTCACATTTTCTCGTCCGCTTTCCGTCCGTGTCGAGAAGACACAGCACCTCGATATCGGAATTTTCCGTGATCGTCTGCACAACACGGTACTCTTCCTCCGGAGTCAGGTCCCGTCCCTCCAGGGTCAGCGTCATCTGGGCAGCTCCCCAGAATTTCGCCGTCGCCTTGAACTTCTTTGCAATCGCCTGAAGAACTTTCTCAAAATCCAGGTCTTTCTCCAGATAAACCGTCATTCCGGCTTTATTTCCCTTGATTACGACAGCTTCTTTCATCTTGAAATCCCCCTTTTATGTAACTTTGACAGGTGCGCCAGACCGCCGGTCCGTCAACGCCTTACAGCCCGGCAGTTTCGCCGGGCTGCAGCATTTTGTCTGTGCAGTGCGCAGACTAGTCTCCGATCTCTACGTTCGAAGAGTTCAGCGCACTGTTATTCAGAATGTAATTCAGGTCTGTATATCCGTAGTAGAACCGGTAAATATTTTTCGCCGCCGTCGCCGCGTTGGAGGAAGAATATCCGTATGGGATATTCACCGTCACCGCGATCTCCGGATTCTGGTATGGAGCAAAGGAAACGAAGAACGCGTGGTTGACGCGGTGTCCATTTTTTATCTCCTCGGCAGTACCCGTCTTACCTGCGATATCGACTTCCAGGTCACTGAAGATCTTCCTCGCAGAACCATCCGAGATTACACGGCGCATTCCGGTGTGGACAGCGTTCCATGTGGAATCTTTGACGTCGATGGTCGAACGTACTTCCGGTGTGAAATCTTTTAAGAGATCTCCCTGGGAATCCGTCATCTTGTCGAGCAGACTCAGTTTGAATACCGTTCCCTTATTGGCAACTGCCGTGATATATCTGGAAAGCTGGATATTGGAGTAAGAGTTTTTACCCTGTCCGATCGAAGATGCCTCCGGTTTCTCCGTCGTCATCTGCGGCTCTCTCTCAGCAATCTCGATTCCGGATGTCTCATCGAGTCCGAACATGGACGCATACTTTCGGATCTTCTCGATACCGAGTTCCGGTGAATAGTTTCCGTTTTCATCCATGGAGAGGCGGTGTCCCATCTCAGAGAAGAACACGTTGCAGGAGTTCTGGATGCCGTGGACCACATCGAGAGGTCCATGCTGTCCCGGGTAGATCCAGCAGCGCAGCGCCGGTGTGATCTCCTTGTAGATACCGGTACAGTTCACCGTATCATTCAGCCCGATCACGCCTTCCTCAAGAGCCGCCACCGCGATGATCGGCTTGAAGGTCGATCCAGGCGCCTTCTGTGCCTGTGTGGCATTGTTAAAGAGCGGCAGGGACTGATCGTTATTTAACTTGTTGTAATACTCCGCATCCACGGTTCCGGAGAACTTGTTGTTGTCGTAGCTCGGGTAGGTCACGAGTGCCCGCACCTCACCGGTGTTGACGTCCGTGATCACGGCACTGGCAGAACACGGGTCCAGGGCAAGCTGGGCAGGTGTGATCTCGATATCGGAGATCTTGTTTCTGATAAACTGGAATGCGTACTCATCTCCGCCCGCCTCCAGCATCCGGACTTCATTCTCGTCGTAAGCCAGAATATTCTGGTCATAGAGGGCGAGGCAGAGTTCCTTTCCGGACACGGTGCCGTTATTGACAAGGTAGCGGAAGATCTTCTTCGTGAACGCCGCATCGTTCTGCAGGTCATCCATCACATATTCCACGATCGTCTGGTAAATACTGTCCGCATCAGAGTATCTGGACTCGATCTTCAGCTTTGTCGTGTCGATCCAGCTCTCCGCGATCCCGTCGTACAGGTAATCCCTGAGGCTGATGGAATCGTTCTTCCATGCGTTGTATGTGTCAGACTCCTGGTCGATCTTGTCTGTCTGTATGATCCCACGGTCGGAAAGCAACGTATAGATATACTGCATGTAGGCAAACATGTCTTCCGGCAGGTCTGCCATCTTTCTCGCGGATCCATCCGTGAGCTCGCTCCGGATCTGTGCGAGGATCTGTTCTCTCGACTGGCTGTACTTCGCATAGATGTTTTTCTCTGTCTGGGACGCCTCCGGCGCGGAAAACGCTGCAAGGTCCAGGACATTGTTGTTGATCAGCTGGTAGTAGACATCCTTCACAGGGATCGGGATATTTGCCGCCTTCTTGTAATCGTTGTCATCAAGATCACGGTTCACGAGCTTGTCCGTGATGATACCGGCAAGCTGCTGCTCCAGAATATGATACACACCGATCTGGAGATCCCGGTCCAGTGTCAGGTAGATGTCATGTCCTGCCTCCGGCTCTGTTCTCTTAACGACCTCAAGGATCCGTCCCATACTGTCCACATACATAGTCTGGGAACCCTTCTTTCCCTGAAGCTCCGTCTCCATGGATGCCTCGATCCCGGTCTTTCCGACAAGGTCCGTCAGCTCATAGTCCGGATTCGTCTCCCGGAGTTTTTCGAGCTCATCATCCCAGACTTTTCCGATGTATCCGATGATCGGTGCAAAATAAACGCTGTCATTGTATACACGGATCGTTGATTCCTCGATGCCGACGCCTTTTAAGTTCGCGGAGTTTTCGAGAACATCCGTCATCGTCTCCTTGCTGACGTCAGAGGCGATCGTGGTGGACTCATATTTCCGGTACGCGGTGAGTCCCATCGTATAGCGGATATTGATGATCCCGAGAGCTTCCTCATCGGTAAGTTCGATCGGGTTGTCATTGTCATCCTTCAGCTGGTCCAGACCGTAATATTTTACCCTGGCGTCAAAGACTTCCCTGGCCGTCACATCGGACGGATATTTTCCATCCGCGTCATCCAGTTCATCCGTCTTTTTTAATCCGTAATAGTCGCTCAAAAAGCGTTTTCTCGCCGCCTCGCTGGTGGTCGTGAAGATCATATTCCCGGAGGAGTCATAACCCACGGAAAAATCTCCTTCCACGTTCTCGCCGTGACGGTTTAAGATCCGGACAAGCTCCAGGAGCATCCGGTTTCTGTCGTTGGATCTTTTGTAATCTCCGTTATCCTGAAGCGTCACATTGTACGACAGTTTATTATATGCAAGAAGATTCCCGTTTCTGTCATAAATATTTCCGCGGGTACCGGCAAGACTGATCTTTTTTTCCGTCTTTGCCATATAGTTTTCCTGGTACTGCTCTCCTTCCATGATCTGAAGATTGAACAGGCGCATGCCAAGGATCGCGTACAGCCCCACAAATACCACCGCCAGGATCACAAGTCTTGACGACAGCAGCTTTTTCATAAACTCTTTCAGAATTTCAGAAAAATCGTTAAACAATCGTTGTGTCTCTCCTTTTTTCCATCTCTTCCAGTCTGCGGCTGATATAGAGGAACAGCCGGTACAGGATCAGTGTTGTCACCACGGTGAAGATCGTCTCCGGCAGGATAATGTTGATGAAATAATAGCCGAAATGTAATCTTCCCCGCACCAGGAAGCCGAATACATAAAGATAGAAATTATAAAACACTTCGTTCAGCGCTGAAAGCACCAGCGGCAGCGTAATATAGTCCTCATAATAATACTTCGTGCAGATTCCGTTTACATAGCCTATCCAGATAAAGATCAGCGTGTGAAATCCGAGCGGACCTCCGGACGAGAGGTCCATCAGAAGTCCCGCGATCAGTCCGTATCCCATCCCCCAGACACTTCCCCGGATAAACCCGAAGGAAAAGACAAGGATCACCATGAGATTCGGATATACCGCCAGGAACGGCAGCAGCGGGAAAATACAGGTCTGCACGATAAATGCCAGGATCACCAGCAGAAAACTCGCGATGATCCGCTTCATATTGCTATTCATTGATCTCCGGCCCCGCATCCTTTAAGTCTGTGATCACCAGGACCTCCTGAAGTCTGTCGAATCTCGCGGCAGGGATCAGGTATCCCGATTTCGTCAGGTTGTCGTTGTAATCCACCGTGATGTCCGTCGCATACCCCACGAGGATCCCCGGCAGGAATTTTCCGCTGATATTGGAAGTGACGATCATGTCGCCATCCTTGATATCATCGTCCTTTTCCATATAGGAAAGCTTTAACCGGCCGTCTTTAAACAGCTGAAGATCTCCCGCGACGATACAGGAATCCCCGGACTGCTGCGCCATGGCGCTCACACGGCTGGAGTCATCGATGATCGAGCGGACTGTCGCGTAGTTCGCTCCCACATCTGTGACGATACCGACAAGACCGCCTCCGGCGATGACGTTCATATCCTCTTTGATCCCGTCATCGGATCCTTTGTCGATCCGGAATACGGAAAACCAGGAACTCGAGTCTTTTGCGATGATACGGGCACCGATCTTATGGTACTGCATATATTCCTGATCCAGTTCATAGAGACTTCTGAGGCGCTCCAGCTCGAACTGTTCCGAGCGGAGTCTCGTATTTTCCTCCGTCAGCTCATCCACTCTCGTCTTTAAGGTCTCATTCTCTGCCAGAGCCGTCTTCAGTTTTCCGACGCTGCTCAGTTCATTGTAGAGTCCGCCGCCGACCCTGTTCACACCGGACTGGATCGGCACCAGCACATATCCCACCGCGGTCCGCAGCGGATTTAAGATGCTTCCCCTGATCGTCGTAATACCGATCATACAGATACAGAGAAGCGACAGTCCAAATAGAAAATATTTCGTATTGTTTTTCATGTTTCAAAAATTCCCCGTTCTCTCAGGCTCACATAGGAATTATCTCCGATAATGATATGGTCCAGAAGCGGGACTCCCATGAGCTTTCCTGCTTCCATGACACGTTCTGTAAAGAGGCAGTCCTCCCTGCTCGGCGTCGGATCCCCGCTTGGATGGTTGTGGAGCAGAATGATCCCGCAGGCCCTGGACCGCAGCGCCTCGATAAAGATCTCCCGCGGCGTCGCGCAGGAGGCATTCACCGTTCCGATCGAGACTGTTGTATCCTTTAACAGAATGTTCTTTGTATTCAAAAGCAGAAGTTTCAGATTCTCCTGTTCCAGATGGCGCATTTCCTCCATATAGAATGCAGCCACCTTTGACGGCGCATCAAAAACGACCGTCTTTTCTGATGCCGCCGTTTTCCAGATCCTCGCCGAAAGTTCTCCGACGCACGCGAGCTGGATCGCTTTCACTTCCCCGACCCCGCGGATCTCTTTATAATCCTCCACGGCGCCATGGAGGAGTCCCGCCAGCCCCGGTGGATTTCCGGAATTCAGAATCTCCTCCGCCATCTCCCGCACCGGGATATTCTTTGTCCCGGATCGCAGAATCACGGAGAGGAGTTCCGCATCAGAAAGCGACGCCGGGCCTTTCTCCAGCACCTTCTCATAAGGGCGCTCCGAGACCGGCAGCCCCTTCATCGTCTTTCCACATTTCTTTTCCATACTGACATCCCGCCTTTCCGGTCTCTCCAGGTACACGGTGCGGCAGATATCCCCTTTTTGTCATCCGTACATTCCCCGGCTGACAGAAGTTTCCCGGAAAACAGATCTTCCTACAGGAAACGGTAGATCAGGATCGCAACGATCACGCCGATGATGCTCGCCATCGTGATCCGGATGCTGAGTCCGAACGTGATCACAAGGATCCCGAGGTTTAAGACGAGCGGATCGTTCAGTCCGAACGATTCCCCGAAATTTAACCAGGAAAGTCCCGGCACTCTCGCTGTCATCTCTCCGATAAAGCCTCCAAGAACGATCCCGGAAAGCAGAAGGAGAAGCAGGACCCAGGAGCTTTTACTTTTCATACTGTTGATTCCTCCCGATCGCCGGGACCGCATAGCAGCCCCGGCACTTTATGCACAGAAGTTTAGCATATTTCTGGCTCAAAAACAATGAGTTAAGAAAAAGTTCACATTTACAATGTCACGATACCAGCATCGACTAATTTCTGCAGGGACATCAAAATACCGAGTTTTGCGTGGAACCAGGTAAGTCCTCCCTGGAAGTATACCGCATACGGCGGCTTGATCGGACCATCGGCGGAAAGCTCGATGGAGGATCCCTGAACGAAGGCGCCTGCTGCCATGATGACGTCGGAATCGTATCCCGGCATCGCCCACGGTTCCGGAGTCACAAAGCTGTCCACCGGCGCTGCCGCCTGGATGCCCTCACAGAATTTGATCACGCCTTCCGGTGTGCCGAAGGTGATCGCCTGGATGATGTCGTGACGGCTCTCCGTTCCGTTCGGAACGACGCCGAATCCAAGCTTCTCATACACATTTGCAGCAAAGATCGCACCTTTCAGTGCTCCCGCAACAACGGTCGGGGAGAGGAACAGTCCCTGATAGAGAGACTGGCTGACGCCAAGGCTGGCGCCGACCTCTTTTCCGAGTCCCGGAGCTGTCAGACGGTATGCCGCTCTCTCCACACAGTCCTTCCGTCCGACGATATAGCCGCCGATCGGGGCAAGTCCGCCGCCCGGGTTCTTAATTAAGGAACCGACGATCATGTCCGCTCCTACATCCGTCGGCTCCAGTTCCTCGACAAACTCCCCGTAGCAGTTATCGACCATGCAGATCACATCCGGCTTGATGGACTTGATAAAGGAGATCAGTTCGCCGATGCGCTTTACGGATAAGGTCGGTCTCGTCGCATATCCCTTGGAGCGCTGGATCTCGATGAGCTTTGTGCGCTCGTTGATCGCTTTTCTGATGTTCTCGAAGTCGAAATCTCCATTCGGAAGAAGATCCACCTGGCTGTAGGTGATGCCGAATTCCTTTAAGGAGCCGACGGAATCACGGATCCCGATGACTTCCTCCAGCGTATCATACGGCTTTCCGACCGGGGAGAGGATCTCATCGCCCGGGCGGAGATTTCCGGAAAGGGCGATGGTAAGCGCGTGGGTTCCGGAGATCAGCTGCGGCCGCACAAGGGCATCCTCACCGTGAAATGCTTTTGCGTATACTTCTTCCAGCGTGTCACGGCCAAGGTCATTGTAACCGTAACCGGTCGTTCCGGCAAAATGAATATCGCTGACTCTCGCCTCCTGCATGGCTTTGATGACCTTCAGCTGATTGTACTCCGCTGTTTTATCGATCGCCTCAAAGCGGTCATGCAGACTCTTTTCGATCTCTCTTCCGTAATTTAAAACTTTCTCAGAGATTCCAAGCTCTCCGTACATCTTTGTAAGTTCCATGTCTTCTCCTTTTACTTTATCACGATTCCTCTGTCCTGCAGATCTTTTAACATCCACGCGAGGATCTTTTCTCTGTCAAAATCAAAGTTCCCCTGGTCCACCCAGGTCACTTCTTTTTCCCTCTTAAACCAGGTAAGCTGGCGCTTCGCGAAATGTCTCGTGTCGCGCTTGATGATGTAGACGGCCTCATCCAGAGAGATCGTCCCGTCCAGGGCATCCAGGATCTCCTTGTATCCCAGCCCCTGCATGGATACCATCTCCCTCGTGCAGCCCATCTCTTTCAGTTTTTCCACTTCCGCCAGCAGCCCGTTCTTCATCATGAGGTCCACCCGCAGGTCGATCCTCTCATACAGGCGGCCGCGGTCCATGTTGAGCACATAGTAGGCAAAATTGTAGGGCGATTCCTTTTTGCGCTCCGCCTCGTTGTGGGCGGAAATCTTTGTCCCAGTCTTTTTATAAAACTCCAGGGCGCGGATCACACGCTTTACATTGTTCTCATGGATCGCCTCCGCTGATTCCGGATCCACTTCCTTTAACATGTCGTGGAGAGCGGAAGCTCCTTTCTCTGCCGCCAGGCGCTCCAGCTCCTCCCGGTATCCCGTATCCCCGTCGTTTTCCGTGAAGTCGATGTCATTCACCAGCGCCTGGATATAAAATCCAGTCCCTCCGGCGATGATCGGGATATGCCCGGCCGCGTAGATCTCCTCCATAGCCTCTTTCGCGAGTTTCTGGAATACGACAACGTTAAATTCGTCCCACGGGTCCAGAACGTCGATCAAGTGGTGGCGGACACCGTCCATCTCCTCCTTCGTCACCTTCGCGGATCCGATATCCATGTGGCGGTACACCTGCATGGAGTCGGCGCTGATGATCTCCCCACCGATCTTTTTCGCGAGTTCCACGGAGAGGGCGGTCTTTCCGGACGCTGTCGGCCCGGTGATTATGATCAAAGGCTTTTTCATCATACGATCCTCTTGAATTTCTTTTCCATCTCATATTTGCTGATCGCAACGATCGTCGGTCTCCCGTGCGGGCAGTTATATGGATTCTCCAGTTTTAACAGTTCATCGATGAGCTGATCCGCCTCCGCGAAGGACAGCTCGTTGTTTCCCTTTACCGCAGCTTTGCAGGACATGGTGGCGATCCGGTCGTAGACGGACTCCACATTCTTCCCCATGCTGTCGTCGGAAAGGCCATCGATGAGCTCCATCAGGAGATCTTTCTTTGCCAGGGAGAACAGGTTGTCCGGCACTGCGCGCACCGCGTACTCATTTCCGCCGAACGGTTCGATCTCGAACCCGATGTCCGTAAACACCTTCATGTGGCGCTTTAAGAGGTCCGCCTCCTGAAGGGAAAGTGTCAGGATGATCGGCGGGCTTATGAGCTGGGAAGTGTACTCTCTCGTCTTTAATGACGCAAAATTCTTCTCAAAGAGCACTTTCTCGTGGGCAGCGTGCTGATCGATGATATAGAGGCTACCGTCATATTCCACGAGCCAGTAAGTCTCAAAGACCTGCCCGATCAGGCGGTGGCGCTTTCTCGCAGATTCCGAGAGGAGACGGTTGTCGAACATCTCCATCTGGGTCGGCTGGAGGTCTTTTGTTTTTTCCGCCCGGGGTGTGATTCCCGGCTGGTCCTGTTCAGACCGTACTTCCTGACTATCTTTTCTGTCCGCAGAGTCAGCACTCTTTGTCACGGCACCGGAAATTCCGGCTCCCGGAGGAAGCGCTCCCACTTTTCTTTCTGCCGGATCCATTCCAGGAAGACCCGCCATGATATGCTCTGCCGTCTGTCCGGTCGATTGTCCGGCCGCCGGCTCCGGTTTCAGTTCCCTCGTGAGCGGCTTCGGAGGCAGGATCCATTTGCTCTCCTGCTTCTTCTCCCCGTAGGTCGGGCGTTCTTCGCGGATGCCCATCGCCTCCATGCGGCGGTGTTCAAACGGCTCCGGTCCATGGGCGTTTTTCGCCACCGGATTCATTCCGCTCCCCGGCACCGGATTCCGTGCCACGGCGGCTTCTTCCTTTGCAAGCTCGCGCTCTTCCTTTTCCGACATAAGACTCACATTCGGGATCAGTTCTTTCCCGGAAAGCGCGTCGAGAACCGCCTGCGAGATCACTCGGTACATATTCTCGCCGTCTTTGAATCGAAGCTCCATCTTCGAAGGATGAACGTTCACATCGATATACTCCGGCTCCACCGTGAGGTGCAGCAGCGTGAATGGGTATTTATGCTGCATCATATAGCTCTTGTACCCATCCTCGATCGCTTTGGAGACGAGTCCGCTCCTGATATAGCGCCCGTTGATAAAATAATTCTCAAAATTCCGGTTTCCCCGGGCGATCACCGGCTTTCCGATAAAGCCCGAGATCTTCACGATCCCGGTCGACACCTCGATCGGAAGAAGGTTTGCCGCGATCTCCCGCCCGTAGACCGTGTAGATGATGTCCTTCAGGTTGTGGTTTCCCGAGGTGTGGAGACGGCTCTGGTTGTTCACGATGAGCCGGATCGAGATCTCCGGGTGGGACAGGGCGATCTTTTCCACGAGATCCGCCACATGAGCGCCCTCCGTGGCCTCCGTCTTTAAAAATTTCCGCCTTGCCGGCGTATTGAAAAAGAGGTTTCTGGAGATAAACGTGGTCCCCTCCGGTGCGCCGATCTCCTCGAGACCTTTCTCCTCACCGCCTTCGATCCGGTATCTCGATCCGGTGAGACTTCCGGAGGTTTTTGTGATCAGTTCCACCTGGGAGACTGCCGCGATACTGGAAAGCGCCTCACCGCGGAATCCCAGGGAAGACACGGTAAGAAGATCTTCTGCCGTCCGGATCTTGCTTGTCGAGTGGCGCAGAAAAGCCAACGGCAGTTCTTCCTTTTTGATCCCGCAGCCGTTATCCGTGATCCTGATAAACCCGATGCCGCCCTGGCGGATCTCCACAGTGATCGCCGTGGAACCGGCGTCGATGGCGTTTTCCATTAACTCCTTCACCACGGAGGCCGGCCGCTCCACGACCTCGCCCGCGGCGATCTGGTTGATCGTACTCTGATCCAGAACCTGAATCGGCATAGTCTCTCTCCCTCTCTTTCTTTTTCAATCCCTGCTACTGCCAGCGGTTTTTCAGCTTCGTCTGCAGCCGGTACAGGGTATTTAACGCATCGATCGGGGTCATGCTGGAAAGCTCCAGATCCCCGAGTTCTTTTATAATGTCATCGTCCTTCACGGTATCAAAGATCGACATCTGGTTGAGATCCACCTCGTCCGGCTTCGCCACCGCCTTATGCTGCGGGGACGCGCTCATCTGGGCAATCTCTTTTGCCTGGGCTGTGATATCGGCGCTCGCGAGCTCCTCAACAAGCTCCTTCGCGCGGGCAATCACCGGCTCCGGAACACCCGCGAGTTTCGCGACCTGGATTCCGTAGCTCTTATCTGCCCCGCCCTTTACGATCTTTCTGAGGAATACGATATCATCCCCCTGTTCCTTGACGGCGATACAATAGTTGTTGACACCGCTGATGGTCCCCTCAAGCTCCGTGAGCTCATGATAATGGGTCGCAAACAGCGTCTTCGCGCCGAGGATCTTCGGGTTGCTGATGTGTTCGATGACTGCCCAGGCGATCGAGAGACCGTCAAAGGTACTCGTGCCACGGCCAATCTCATCGAGGACGAGGAGACTGTTCTTCGTGGCATTTCTTAAAATATTTGCAACCTCCGTCATCTCGACCATAAAGGTACTCTGTCCGGATGCCAAGTCATCGGAGGCGCCGACTCTCGTGAAGATCCTGTCACAGATCCCGATGTTCGCCTCGTCAGCTGGAACAAAGCTTCCGATCTGCGCCATGAGGACGATCAGTGCCGTCTGTCTCATGTAAGTGGATTTGCCCGCCATGTTCGGTCCCGTGATGACGGCGATCCGGTTCTTTCCGTTATCCAGATATGTGTCGTTCGCGACGAACAGGCTGTCTTTGATCATCTTCTCGACAACCGGATGACGGCCGTTTTTGATGTTGATCAGTCCTTTTTCGTTGATTTTCGGCTTCACGTAGTTATTCCGCATGGACACTGTGGACAGGGAGGTAAAGACATCAATGCCCGCGATCGCTTTCGCAGTGCTCTGGATCCGCAGGACCTCCGCAGCGATCTTATCGCGCACATCGCAGAACAGATCGTATTCCAGAGTGTACAGGCGGTCCTCCGCGCCCATGATGATGTCTTCCAGCTCTTTTAACCGGTCTGTCGTGTAGCGCTCCGCATTTGTCAAAGTCTGTTTGCGGATAAAGTAATCCGGGACCAAGTCTTTGAAGGAGTTTGTTACCTCAAAGTAGTATCCGAACACCTTGTTGTATTTGATCTTTAAGTTCTTGATGCCGGTCTTTTCCTTCTCCTCGGTCTCAAGATCCGCCAGCCATGCCTTTCCTTCCGTCTTTGCCTTCCGGTACTTGTCGGCTTCCTCGCTGTATCCGTCCTTGATGATGTTTCCCTCACGGAGCGAGATCGGCGGCTCATCGACGATGGACCGGTCAATGAGTTCGTAGAGATCCCGCAGCGGATCCAGATCCTCGTTCATTTTCTTTAAAAGCTCACAGGAAAACTCCCCGAGAATATCTTTGATATACGGCAGCATCTCCAGGGAATTCTTAAAGGAAAGAAGGTCCCTCGGGTTTGCCGTCTTATAGCTGATCCGCCCCATCAGGCGCTCCAGGTCATAGACGGAATTCAGGTACTCCCGGATCTCCTCCCTGGAGATATAGTTCATGTTCAGCTCTTCGATCGCCTGCTGCCGGCGCTCGATCTCCGTCTTGTCGATCAGCGGCTGTTCGATAAAGGAGCGGAGAAGTCTCGCCCCCATGGCCGTCTTTGTCTTATCGAGGACCCAGAGAAGGGAGCCTCTCTTCTGTTTTTCACGCAGAGTCTCCACAAGCTCCAGATTTCGTCTTGTGGAGGTATCGATCATCATGAACTGCCCCGTTGTGTACGGTGTAATCTTCGTCAGATGGGACAGGTCATTCTTCTGCGTCTCATAGAGATACTGAAGGACCGCACCGGATGCGATCATTCCATTCTCATAATCTCCGAGTCCAAGTCCCTCGAGACTCATCACATGGAAATGCTCTTTTAAGATCTTCCTGCAGTCATCATCCGAGAAAAACCGGTTCTCCAGTGCCGTCACGGCAAAATGATACCGCTCTTTTAACTCATCCATATCAAGTCCGGACATGAAGAGTGCCTCATTGCACACAAGCTCCGACGGCGTGAACTTGTTGATCTCATCGAGAAGCGCCCGCTCGCTCGTCACCTCCGTGACAAAAAAATCGCCGGTCGTGATGTCGACCGTCGCAATCCCGTAATTGTTTCCGGTATACACAACTGCCATCAGGTAGTTGTTCTTTGTCTCGTCCAGAGCCTGGGAGCTCGTGATCGTTCCCGGCGTCACAACGCGGATGACTTCACGCTTTACAAGACCTTTCGCGAGCTTCGGATCCTCCATCTGCTCCGCGATCGCAACCTTATAACCTTTCTGGACGAGTCTTGTGAGATAGCCTTCCACCGCATGGAACGGGACTCCGCACATCGGAGCCCGTTCTTCCAGACCGCAGTCCTTTCCCGTCAGTGTCAGCTCCAGCTCTCTCGAAACCGTCTTCGCATCCTCAAAAAACATCTCGTAGAAATCACCCAGCCGGTAAAAAAGGATACAGTCCGGATACTGCTTTTTTGTCTCGAGATAATGTGTCATCATTGGTGAAATCTGTCCCACGTCTTTTCTCCTATTCCATAACATGCCCACAGCGCCCGAAGCACTCGGCTCCGGGCGTCACATGTTTTTCATCCTTATTATTTAACAAGGGAACCCATATAGTAGAATCCCTTTGCCTCGTCTAAAGAGACATCCACGATCTTTCCGATCAGGGACGCGTCCCCGGCGAAATGTACGACTGTGTTGTTGGAAAGTCTTCCTGTCACAAAGCCGGACTCGTGGGTATCGATCTCCTCCACAAGGACTTTTTGTACCGTTCCCTCATAGCGCTTTACGACCTCTCCCGCAATGTCCTGGACTTCCTTTAACAGGCGGTCAAAACGGTTCTTTACGACATCCTCCGGAACCTGGTTCGGCATGGCCGCCGCCGGAGTTCCGGTGCGCTTGGAGTAGATGAAGGTGAAGGCGCTGTCGTAGCGGACCTTGCGCACCACGTCCATCGTCTCCTCGAAGTCTTCCTCAGTCTCCCCCGGGAATCCCACGATGATATCCGTAGTCAGGGAGATATCCGGGATCGCCGCGCGCAGTTTCTCCACCAGTGCGAGGTACTGTTCCTTCGAATATTTCCGGTTCATGCGCTTTAAGATCTCACTGCTGCCGGACTGGAGCGGCAGATGTAAATGGCTGCAGATCTTCTTCGAATCCCGCATCGTCTCGATCAGCTCGTCGGAGAGATCCTTCGGGTGGGAAGTCATGAAGCGGATGCGCTCCAGTCCTTCGATCTTCTCGACTCTTCTTAAGAGCTCCGCAAAGGTGATCGGATGTTCCAGATTCTTTCCGTAGGAGTTGACGTTTTGTCCGAGAAGCATCACTTCCACAACACCGTCAGCCACAAGCTCTTCGATCTCTTTGATAATGTCCTCCGGCTCTCTGCTCCTCTCGCGTCCGCGCACATACGGCACGATGCAGTAACTGCAGAAGTTATTGCAGCCGAACATGATATTGACGCCGGACTTGAACGGATATTTTCTCTCGACCGGGAGTTCCTCCACGATCTCATTGGTTCCTTCCCAGACATCCACCACCATCTTCTTTTCCATGAAGCGCTCGTAGAGCAGCTCCGCAAGTTTGAAAATGTTGTGGGTTCCGAAGATCAGGTCAACATGGCGGTAACTCTTTTTGATCTTTGCGACAACCTCCGGCTCCTGCATCATGCAGCCGCAGAGTGCGATCATCATATCCGGATTTTTTCTCTTCACGCCGCTCAGATATCCAAGACGGCCATACACCTTTAAGTTCGCGTTCTCACGCACGGTACATGTATTGTAAAGAACGAAATCCGAGTTCTCATCGGCTCCCTCCACATATCCCGCTTCTTTTAAGATCCCAAGGAGCTTTTCGGAGTCTCTGGCATTCATCTGGCACCCGAATGTTTGAGTAAAAAAGGTCATGGGACGTCCTAATTCGGCGGACTTCCGCTTCACGTAGTCCCTGGCTTTTGCCATGAAATAGAACTGTCTGTTCGGTTCGAATTCTGGCGCCTGGGCGTCGATGTTTACCAGATCCAGACTAATTTCTTTCAGCCTTTCAGCCGGAACTTCGCGCAAATCTATTTTATTATACATAAACTTTTCCTTTCATGTCTTACTTTTTCGTTAAATTTCATCGCCTGTTTGTTTGTCTACAAATACAATTTTCAATTCGCAACCCAGGACGCCGGCGATCTCCGCAAGTTCGGATTCTTTAAAATTGCACCGCGTCATTTTGTTGGAAAAATTCTGTCGCGTCTGGTTTGTTCCTTCTGCCAGGTCGCCCATTGTCATATTTCGCCGGCCGGCCAGGAAGCGGATCTTTTCCGCCGTGTTCATATCCATTCGATCAACCCCTTTCTGTTGTGTATGTTATTTTACTTTATACACTTTAGAATGTCAAGTTGAAAATATTTCTTTATCTTTTAATCTTTTTCTTTACATTTATACTTGACATTTTACACTATATAGTGTATTATAATATCATAAAGCAAAGGAAATAAACATCCAGTAGAAAGGTTAAAATGGTGATAGATATGGAAATCAGAAGACTTAAAAATACAAAATTCGGAACAAACAAGATTGCTAGAGTCGTTACCGGTTGGGCGCTCTATGAAGCCGGTAAGGGTTGGATCGCTTTCAGTCACGACCGCGACCAGTTCGGGATCCTGGTTCCTTATATTCCGTGTGGTGGAAAGAAGGCGCTTCAATCCATCCTAGACGCCGGCGGCTTCGTCAGCTTCGACGGTATGGAGTATGTCACCGAATTATAAAGGGCCGGAAGGCCCTTTTATTTTACACTTTTTCATGTATTATAGAAAATATTTCTTTCTGTTTTTAATCATTTTCTTTACATTTGTTCTTGACATATTACACTTTATAGTGTATAATGTGAACATAGGATAAAGAAAAGAGGTAATCAAAATGCTAGATAAAAACGGAATGGAAATCAAAACAGGGATGGTCGTAGAAATCAAGGACGCCTTCTTCAAAAATGATAACGGGCTTTACTTTGTGGAACACTCCGCCGGGGATCCTGACTGGTGCGGCTCCGATCATAGTCTTCGTAAGATTTCAAAGCGTGGCAAAATCAGCCAGGCGAAACACAATCTTTGTTTCTGGCCGATCGGAATTTTCATCAGCGACCGATTCAAGGCCGCCGAAGCGCGAACCTGGAATAAAGAACACGCGACAATCGAAATCAGAACCGAAATCGACCGTTCAGAAGTTGCCGCCTACTTTAACCAGATGGCCGAAGATCTCACCGATCGGATCCAACGCGAAGCCTGGGACTATGGCGAAGAAAGCCAGACCGTGAAGACATCAACCGCAATTCAGAAACATTATAGACAAGTAGCGTCGGAAATATTGGCATAATAGGAACAGGGCGGCCGGCATGGTCGCCCGGAAAGGAAGAATCATGGAATGGAAAGAAGCATTTGACGCCGCCGTTGGAAAGACGGTGGACGCGTATGAGAAGATGGAAGAAGCGTTCCTGTCTGGTAGTAAGGAAGACTTCGAACACTGGCACGCTGAATATTGTCGGTATATCGACGTATTTACAGAAGCGACCGGAATCCCAGAATCGCAATTCATTGAAATTGTGGACGACGCCGTCCTGAAAAAGAAAGAACAGAATAAATAAACATGGGCGGCCACGGCGGCCGCCGGAAAGGTGATAACATGAAAGATACATATTTTGATAATGTGAAGGTTAGACTATTTACAGATTGTAGTAACGTGAACAACTATGAAGAACAGAAGGATCTTGAAAGAAACCGCGTAAATTATGGGTGCGCGATTTCCTGGGCGCAAGTAATGCGTGATTTCGGCCATGACGTGGATCTTCCCGTTTATGATAGCGACGGATTTTTGAGGATCGTGAAAATCGTGATTGACGGTGAAGTTTATGTTGACTTCGAAGCTACAAAGAAGGAAATTGAAAATCAGAGTAAATCAGAATAAATCAGAGTTTGTCAGAGAATATCAGAATATATCCCACGAACGCATAAAAGCCCCGGAAATGGATTTTCCGGGGCTTATTGTGTATTTGTCCACTTACGGCATTAAAACGCAAATCTGGGCGGCTGGCGCGTTCAGACGGGCATTTCCGCGCCGCCTGTTCTGCCTGGGAATTGGTCGGGGATTTTGTTTCCCCCTTATACCCCCTTCCCTTGCGCCCATTGTATCATACATTTTATAAACTGTAAAGTGTAAGTTGTAAATATTTGTTATAAATTCAAAATTCTAAAGTGTATTACACCCGTGAACCGAATTCATCGTCAAGGGCGATCCAGCCATCTTCGTTCGTCGCGTAGGACTTTAACAGGCCCCACAACTTCGCGCCTGGGCCTTCCTTCGTCTTTACGATGGTAAAGGATCCGACGTCAGTGTGTACCGCCTGGCCGTTCTTCTTGTGGTAGTCGTAAGTTGTGCCAGGGCCTTTTCTGATCCGTAAATCAGGAATCTTCACGCGGAACACGAAGGATTCATTCGCGGCGGCAACACAAGGATAGATTTCTTTTCCTGAATTATCGAAGACTTTATAACCGCTGTTCTGCTTACAAAGTTCGATCGCGTTTTCCTTCTGCTTGAAGGCGCCGATCTGGGTGTCGGCCTTGTCCCAGGACTTGCGAACACGGAAATAGCCGGTTCCGGCTGTGCTTTCCTTCTGTTCCTGGGTGGCCTTGAAGGAAACATAATCCGGGATCGTGGTAATGAACAGGCCGCTTTTCAACTTGTACCACTTTTCATCAGCGGAAATTCCAACAACCGTGAACACGCCTTCGTGTACGATCTGATCGACGGCGGCTGTGTAGCTAGGCGCCTTTCGGATATTCAGGCCGTCAGCGCCCTTGTAAATGACCGTAACAGTTCCGTTCAGGGCGTTAATCTTCTGGTTGCTCTTGTCGTCGCTGGTGTTATCTACCGGCACGGAAGGAACGGTTGTGACGGTCTGGCCGGACATTGCCTTTTTGACATCCTTTCGGAACTGATTCATTGTCAGACCGTATTTGTTCCAGATATGTTCGGGATCGCCGTGATTCGAAGCGATTCCCTTCGCGTGGCCTTCGCGGTGGCTCATTAAAACATTGCTGTTTTCAGGATTGAAGCCGTATTTCTTGCAGATGTACGCGAAGAACTGGACAGCGTTCGCGTAGGTTGCCAGGACATGGGCCTTCGTGTTGCTTCCGTCGCCTGTTTCAATCCAGGAAGAACCGCCCGTGTACTTAATAGTCGCCGGTTCTGTCATTTCAATGCTGATAAGCGAATTGTTTCCGCTTCCGTTCGAACCGGATCCGCAATGCCAGGCGCGGAAGTTCCACGGTAAAAGCTGTAAAACGACCGCGGCTTTTCCGACGACCGCATGGACACACGCGCCCGTTGAAACGGAAAAATTATTCGCGATAACCTTCGGATCTGGCTGTGGACAACCGATACTGTGAAGCATACCGCCGCCCGGTGTAATTCTGCGGCCGTCCTTATAACAAGGGCTGTTTGTTAAAAGATTTTCTTTGATTTCAATACTCATTTTGTCTTCACTCTCCTTTACATCGTACTTGTGAAGTTCCCATCGTTCAATGATGGAACAGATCTTTTCAACGTATGTTACGTCAGTGGCGTAGCCGCCGTTTTTGATGATCTGGATCGCCTTTCTGTAATCTGTTTCGCCCGAAAGTCCTTCATACCGCTTTGCGGCTCCTTTCATGGCGCCCAGCAAGTAAAGCGAATGATCGTTTATACTGGCCTGAATGTCCGGGTATGCGCGGAAATCGGCAACGACGGAATATTCTTCGCCGTTCTTCTTCTGTTCTTTTGTGGTCTTCGTGTATTTCGAAGTACCGTCCCAGACGCTTTTCCAGGTGTTCCCACTTAAAGAACACTTCATTCCGAAAAGGTTGTTTGCGTTCACGGCCAGGTCAGTAGAGCCGTAACCGCTTTCTAAAATTGCCTGTGCCATTGTTACGGAAGCAAGTATTCCGCTTGCTTCCGCGTCTTTCATGGCATACGGCGCGATTTTGATAACAAAATCTTTTTCCGACATTGATTAGTCCTTCTTTCTGTAAAATCTGGCCCAGATCTCGAACAAATAGTCCCAGCCCTTACAACACACGATCGCCACGATGAACGCCGCGAAAATGACGGCTACAAGGTAATACCACACGAACGCGATTGACGCGTAAGACAGGTAAGCAAAGAAGCCGATCACGCAAATTGCAAGGGACAGAATAAGAACCTGGAACTTTGTCGGGATCTTGTCCAGGAAGCCGATCCCCTTTGTAAACTCTGTGATAACCGAAATCAATGTGCAGATTGCGGCCACAATCAGGATGATTTTTGAAGCGTTTTCAATGATAAATTCAATGTTCATGTTGTTTTCTCCCTTCTGGTGTAAAAATAGTTTTCAGTTATAATCCGAAGCCGGTTCGAACAATGGTTGTTAAAAGCCCGATGGCCGCGACGATAATAGCCGCCACAACAGTTCGGAAAAGCCATTTATTCGATTCGGTGAGATCTGCGACGGTCTTCTGGACGTCTTCAAGATCGCTTTTGATTCGAAGAATTTCTTTTTCGTTCTCATAGGTCTTGACTTTTGCGTTATTGTAACCGTCAAGTTTTCCTTCAATCTTGATAAGTCGATCAAGAACTTCTCTTTCAAATTCTGCTTCCATACCGTGAACCCCCTTTCCTGATTATTAGACAAAAAATAACCTGGTAAAATGCCAGGCTATGAATTGTTATCTGGAACCCGGAAAGAAAATTCGTCGATAATCTTTCGGAGAAGGTTTCCGGCCGTGAAGTGGCTTATCAGACCGAAATAACTTTGCATGGTGTTGTTGACTTTCTCCCATGTAAGCCGACCCATTTCAAACATTTTCTGAATGAACCGGATCCGGCGATACATTCTTTGTCGTGTCGATTTTCGAACACGGATTGTCAGCGGCGTAATAAGGGCGCCGACAAATGTTACCGGAAGATAAGCCGGTCGGATTGATGTCTTGTTATTTAATTCAAGGTGCAATTCCTCATTCAGAAATCTTTCGATTTCATCCCTTGCCGCGAACGCTTTTTCCTTACTGTCAAAAAGTGCGATCACGTCGTCTACAAACCGAATATATTTTTCGATATGAAGAACGTGTTTACAAAACTGATCCAATTCGTTCAAGTAAATGTTCGCGAACATTTGACTTGTCAGGTTTCCGATCGGCATACCGCGATTGTATAACCAGTCTTCTTGTTTGCACAACTCCGGCTGGACGCCGGAAGGAAGGCCGAAGGCGGTATGTTCGCAATTTATCAGTTTATCCAGGTCGCGAAGAATCAGTTCGTCCTTGATGTGCTTTTTCAAGATCTTCATAAGGATTTCGTGATCGACGCGGTAAAAGTATTTTGCAATGTCAAGTTTTAAGACGTACCAGTGTTTCGGACTCCGGTTGACCTTCCGAAGCCAGATCTGTAACTGTTTTCTTGCCTTGACGGTTCCCTTACCCTTCCGGCAACCGTAACTATGCGTTATATACTGCCGGTCAAATAAAGGGTTTAGTTTCTGGTAATACGCCCATTGAACGACACGATCCCGGTACTGTAAAGCCATGATAATTCGGGGCTTCGGCTCATAAATCTGTTTCATGCGGTACTTACCGACACGATAGGACGATTCAAGCGGATTCCCTGGGATCCCGTCTTTCGGGTAGTATGTTAGTCGATTCGTGAGATCAATGATTTCTTCTTCCCTATGCGCGGAGAATTTCAAGTTTTCGTCGCGGTTGTGCTTGCCCTGGGAAGCGTTGCGATCCGCTTCAAGTAGGTTCGACGGGTCGATGATTTCTTCGTGCGTAATGTCGAAAGTCTTCATTGTGGTTAATTCCTTTCGTTGGAATTGTGCGCCCTTGCTTTCGGCGTGGGCGCGGCGCTGATCGTTACGCCCTTCACTGGCTTTCGCCAGGTACTAACCGCATTATCAGCAAATTTAATTTCTCCGGCGCTATGGCCGGAACTGAAACAGATCCCTTTTCCCTTTCTTGCACTGTGAAAAGTCCGTAAACTTTCCCGTCTGGCTAAAAGGATAAGCGGAGAAGAAGCCGATGTTCGTCCTGACGTTCGAACGTGGGTTGTTCAAGTTCAACGCGGAAGGGCCAGCGTTCGAAGTGTTGTTGTAACTGCCAGAGACAATCGGCAAGCGTTTTTGACCTGTTCCCTCTGCCGGAAATTATTTTCCGGCGGTTGTGCTGGTTTCCTTTTGTGATCGGATCCAGCCGCCGAGTAGCCGCCCGATTTCACATAACTTTTCTGAAACCAGTATGTAACGCTTTTCGTCTACAAATTTCATGTCATACGACAAATCATTGAACATTCGCAATAATTCAAGCTGAACGTCCGCGTCTTGAAGTGTCGTTTTCTTGAAATACTTCTTTTGTGCCGTGATTATAAGAATCAGGAATTGAAACAGACACTTTTTATAGTCCGCCACAAACCCCAGCTTTTCACTTCTGGGATATTTCACAAAAGAAGTGTACAGATATTTCATAAGATCTTTTGACCTTTGAAGAATTATCAGGCCGCTTCGTTGTTCCCGTCCTTCGTCGGTTTCGGGATTTCCGGGCGCCCCGTATCTTCGCATATTTCCCATTGTTGCAATCCTTTCTTGTGTCTCAAAAATATAGGGGCTACTATCGTAGCCCCAAACAGAACACGGCTATCAGATTGCAGATTCCAACTCCATAAAAGCGGAGAAGAAGCCGATGTCCGTCCAGACGCCCGAACGTGGGTTGTGCAAGTACAACGCGGAAGGGCCAGCGCTGGAAGCGTGGTAGTAACCGCCAGAGACAAGCGGCAAGCGCTCGTCTTCGTTGTTGATCCAAAAAGCGCCGGTATGTGTGACGCCGCTTACCGGTGCAAGGAATAATTCCTTCAAGATCTCCGGGATCGTTGTCACGCCGGTTCCGGCCACAAGATTTCCGAAGTTTGCCGTGTAGGTACTGCCGGCCGCGCCGGTATCGGTTGCGATCTTGAAATCCTTTGTATATTTCAAGGTGCCAGGTGTTCCAGGCTCTACCAGGCTACCATTCGGAAGAATGGCCTTCCAATATGTAGACGTGGCAAGGTGTGAAACCTGTTTCGCGGCCAGGTTGCCGACGAAGATCTGGATTTCGCCTTTATAAACTCTAAGGCCGGACATCCATTTCCAGACGTCGCCCACGTAGTCGGCGATACCGTTTCGCGTTCCGTCATGGAACCAGGTCGCCGGGCCGGATCCGGTCGCGGTTCTGGTTGTTCTTGTTCCGCCCGATCCGTCGCTTTCGGTTGCGGTTGTCTCGCCCACCTCATATGTGTATGTGTGGTGTTTTCCGTACTGGGTGTTGCCGCGCGGAATAAAACCGGATTTATAGATCAAATGGTTAATGACCGCACGTTCCGGGATTGACGCTAAATGCCAGCCCGTTCCCTTCGCATTACAAGCCGCGTGTGACGCGTCGTAATTGATGGACGCTTTCGGATCCACCAGCGGCCAGGAATAGGCCAGACCGTCCACAATACAGTTAATAAATTTGCTGAAAAAGAAGCGCTTGTATTCCACATCGTCAACCACAAAGGCTGAATGTGTCTTTTCGCTTCCGCCGTCGAATAACTGGGCGTTTGTGCGCTTATTAAACGGGATCATAAAGGACGGAAGGCCCTTGACGTCCGAAATAATGGTACAACCGCCGCCAGTCAATCCTTCCGTGGCGAATTTCAGGCTGTCAAACTGGTAATTATTCATAGATTACACCTTCTTTCAGCGCGAACAGTGTCAAGGTCACGTTGTCCATAGAGAACGGAACCGGATCGCGCTTGATAATTGTTTTCTGGCTGTTTTCTGTTTCTTCGGAATAGTCCGGGTTCGGGATTTCTTCTTCTGTGTAGGTTCTGGCCGGAATGTCCACCTGTGCCACATAAAGAAGACCGACACCGGTTTCCAGGTTGCCGGCCATATCCGAAGTAATGTCGATGTGGACATCGTTGTCGGCTTCGTATTTTTTCAGATTCAGCATGATCTGATCGCCGACGTTCAGCCAGGTTTTCGTTGTGGAATAGGAAATCTTCTGGCCTTCGTTTGCTTCGATAATTTTCATCGTCTCATTCCCACCTCTCTTTTTACATCATTCATTCGCGCGTTGATTTCTTCCGCGTATTCGCGATTCTGGGCGGCTGAATTGCCTTCGTGGCCGCCACCGAAGGCGCGTAACATCGCGGATTCCTGGGCGCGTCTTTCGTCTGATTTAATAATTACATTTGCTGGCATTAGTACAGTCCCCCAATCACATGAAGTTTTAATGTTACATTTTTGGCGCTACCATAGTAACGCACCTTAAAGGCGTTCAGGGCCTTGTCGAATACTTCTGCATACTCGACCGGGCCGTCCGCTTCCGTGACCTCAATATCGACCTTGTAATCGGTCTTATTGACAATCTTCGGAAGGGTGATCGTCTTCGCGGAATTGGTCGCCGGATATTTCAGCGAATTTGTGAGTGTCGCCGTTAATACCTGGCCGCGAAGATCGTCAACTGATTCCTGGATAAGTCGAAGGTGAATGGCGTTCGTGGCCGCGATCAGGTTTCCTTCCAGGATCCCCATGTCTTCGTTTCCGAAGTTGGTCGCGCTCTGCTGTGTGCCTTTCTGGTGGATCTCACCAGGGGCCGGCGTCCATTCTTTCACACCGTTTCCCAGATCCACGACGGAAACCCGTCTAGGGTACTGGACAATTCGGTCTTTCCAAAAAACCGGAATATACATCTTTTATCGCTCCTTTCTACTCATTCCCCGAAGACTGTACAATTTTGATCGTATAACGATACATGACGCCTTCGTCGAATTCCTCTTTGTTCAGGCTTTCGTTACCGCCGGCCCATAAGAAGCCGCCGCGATGATAGAAGCGAATTCCTGTAATAGAATCCGGGGCGTTATGATCGAACATAACATAGATCGCGATCCGGCCATCGGATAAAGTTTCCACATGGTCGATCGGAATTTTTGTCCAGGTATTCCCGGAACGGTATTCCGCGTAAGCGACAACCTTTTTCAAATATTCCTTCACGTCGTCGATTGCTTCGTCCGTTAAAGGAATATAATTTCCTTCTGTCATGCTGTTTCGATCTCCTTTCATTCTTCGTCCGCGGCGTATTTCTCCGCGGTGCTGTCATAATATAAGTTAAGTCCTTCACTTTCAGGCGCGACGGAAACGCCGCTTTCCGCCAGCGCAAGACCAGTCGCCGGATCTGGATAAGAACCGGTTTCCTGGTCGCTGTCCGTCGGATAAACGATTGTCTGTCCGTCGGTGGCGCCTTCAAGATCGACTGTAACTTCGGATAAATGCAAGCCGGTTGAAATGTCCGGCGTGGTTCCGGCTGGTGTGTACTCTGCGAACGCTTCTTCTCCCTCTGCTTCAAGTGAAAGCTGAACTTCGGTCGGGATAAATCCAACCGCGGCCGCCGGATATGTGCCACACTCGAAATCACCACAAAAGGTATAGAAAAACGTCTGGTACTCTGATTTATCGAAAAATTTAAGCGTGATCCCGTTCTGAAAAGCCATGTAATCGAAACGGGAACGCGCATTTTTAACTTTATTCAAATAATTCAGAAATTCTTTTATGGAAGTCTGCGTCACTTCCGTTCCGACTGCAATTCGGAAATGGAAAGGCGCTCCGGCGTATGTGTACCATTCTTCGACCGACGTGTTATTGTCGCCAAACACGGTGTCGATCATTTCTGTCATGGCCTGGCTGGTTCCTAGCTTCATGTACCAGTAAATCGAATTTCGGATCAGACTTCTTTTGATTTCCGGCGAAAGCGACGTGTTATAAAACAGAACACGGCTTTCAACTGCCAGGAAGTCCAGCTTGTCGTCTTCGACCTTATCCAGATCCGCCCAGATATACACCCGGCGCAACCGTTCCATGAATTTCTTTTTCTGAATATCAAACACCCGGCACGAAGCCAGGCGTTCAGGTGTCTTCATTTCTGCCGGAAGCGCGTCTTCTGTCCGGTAATCGTGAAGGCTAATCATTTTCAACGCCCCCGTAAACGAATTCGATCGTTCTTTCCTGGGCGACGGATGTTTCCGGGACGACCTGGAACGCCGGGGATTCGATAACGACGCGCTTTCCGCCGGCGGCTCTGACAAATTCTGTCAGGGTGTCCGGGTTAATGTCCCGGCCGATCTTTGTTTTTTGCCACTCGATATATGTATCTTTTGCGGCTTCGATCGCGCTCTTAATGGCCGCCAGATTGTTAATGTCACTTCGGCCAATATAATAAGTCGCCTTAATATCGTATTTCACAACGTCAGGCGGCGCGATCTGGTCTTTATCTGTAAGTGGAATAATCGGGTTGTTTTTCAAATATGCCAGACAGCCGTTGCAAAATGTCTGTGTTGGCAATTCTCCGCCGTTCAGAAGAATTCGGATGTCAACAACCGCGTCTTCCGGCTCGTAGATCTTCACATCCTCGATCGCCGCCGAATTGTACTGTTTCACCCAGTATTCGTAAGCGTCAGACGGGCCGGCTGTGGAATAGGACGACGGCGCTAGGAAAATTCGTTCACGGAAGTTTTCTTCTGTTTCTTCTCCGGCTCCGCCTTCCGACTTCGTTATATTTGTAACTTCGGCCACATAAGGAACCGGATCGACCAGGGTTTCAATCTGGCCGACAATATAATCATTTCCGACCGTTCCGACCGTTTCACACGTACAATCGACGTCGATATGATCCGCGCCGGCCGTGACCTCTGCGAAGTCGTCGGTTGCGAAATAAATTCCGTCCCCGGCGGTGACTCTGGTTCCGGCCGGGATATAAACCACTTCACGGCGGATTTCGGACAAAATAAAACGAACCGTTGTGACTGCCGCCTTCGGTTCGTTGATAAAGGTCTTTTTCATGGATCCTAAATGTTTCAGAAAATCGCCGGTTGAATACTTCAAAAGGTTCTGTTTTGCCGCAAAGTCAAGCTGTTTATACATCTGGAACCACTGGCCGGCTTCAATCTTTAACTGAATGTATTCTTTATCGCCTGGGCGAAGGATCTTTTTCTTCCCGGTTTCCTGTTCATATTCATTTTGCCAGTTTGTAATATTTTCATTCAAGATCTGATCGAATGTAATGTCGTCTATGAACGATACGTCGGGAAGATCATATAGTTTCTGGATTTCATCAGCCATTATATACAAGCACCACCTTCGGAATTAAATTTCCGTTTCCATTTGCTTCGAACCGGACTTCATCGACCGAAACGCGGTCTTCGAATTCTTCGACAACTTCGATCGCTGAAATGGTATAAAGGTTCTGTGCCTGGTAGGCCGGCGCCGATATAACATCAGGATCAATCCCGACTTCCCGGTTCATCGGAATAGTGCCTTTCAAAACGGATAAAATAAAAGACACCTTTTCCATGATTTCTTGACGAAGGGAAAGTTCCACTTCGCTATTCATTACAATTTGTACGCCGTCAATTTCAATCATCGTTCGCGCCCCCCTAATAGTATTCCGTGGCCGTTACGGCGATTTCGACAGAAACAAGTTCGCCGCGGTTCCACACTTCCTTAAAGTTTGCGTCGATGGAATCAACCGTCCACTTTCCGCCGCCGATCTTGTGGCCGCCAATTACTAGCGGACAAACTTTTCCACTTTCACAATACTTTATCAGTTTGTCCTTCATAATGCGGGGTCGTACACCGTGACCGGCGCGGATCTTCATTGTGAACGACACGCCTTCGTTGTTCGGGCCGATGAATTCCCGTTCCGATTTCTTCCGGTAACGGCTGTGTTCGGAATAGTTCGCGGAAGCGGCCTGTTTGAAATCATTGAAATTACAGATTTTCTTGTCGCTGGTTTCGAAGATAATGTCCCCGAAATATCCGATCATTTACACCACCGTCCTTCCTATGTCGGATAACTGCCGGAAACGGTCAGGTTGCCGCCCACATGGACGTTTCCGGTCGTGCTGATTGATTTTGCCGAAATGCTCCCGGCGCTGATCCTGCCAGTTACGGTTGCATTGCCGCCGACTGCCAGATTCCCGGAAACATTCAATCCTTCGACGTTCACGCTATCCGATACCACATCAAGGCGTTTCGCCTTCTTGTCGTACCGGATATAGCTTCCGTCCCCGAAATCTTTTCGCCAGATCCCGGCGACGCCTTCCGGCGGCCGGTTTCCTTCTGCATACGGCGGCGGAAGAATCACGCCGCGCGTTCCGCCGTTTTCCAGGTGTACCACATATACAAGGGTTTCAACCGGTGGCGGATCAAATTCATTTGAGAAAAACGGCATATAAGGCGAAACGGCATTGTCACGGTCTTTATAGACGACCTGGGCCGTCCCGTCCGTATAGTTAATCGCCGAAATATAGCCAACTCTTATAATATCGCTCATGTGTCCCCCTTTTTATCCTGGAATCGTCAGGACTGTTCCCGGCCAGATCCAGTGACCGTTGCTTGACGATGATTTTCCGTGTGATTTTGCGGCCGATTCGATGGTCGATTTATTTGTGTTATAAATCTGCATATACTTAGCACCGGATCCCAGGAATTTTGTTGAAATTCTCCACAAGGTATCGCCGCTTACAATGGTATAGGTCTTCGCCTTCGTGGAACTGCTGGCGGCTTTCTTTGTGGTGTTCCCGGACTCCACGGTCGCAACTGTGACGCCGTTTACAATCACGCATAGGTGCATATCAAGGCTTACGGTATAACCGCCGCTGGCGTCCTTTGTGTGTGTCACGGTGTCAATGTAATATTTCCCGTCCAGCTTGCCGAAGCCGGACATTTTTATATTTTTACAAGCGATATACTTCACATCGCCCCTTGTTTTCACGTTAATAGACTGGCATTTCCTGTTATGCTCTAACAGTTTCGCCTTCGCCTTGATTTCCGCGTCTTGAAGGCTTTCCGCGGTTTCGTTCAGTTTCAGAATCCTTGATCCGTTCCTCATCATAAATTTATATTTCAGCGTCTTGTTTTTCTTAGAATCTGTATAGCAGATCTGAACGCCGTCATATAGTCGCGTCATGCTCTTAGTGGCCGACCAGGAAGAACATTTTGACCGGTCAAGTGAAAGACTGGCCGCCTTCTTTTCATAGTCCGTCTGATCGAATACAACCATTTTCCGGTTATATAATTTCATAGCCAGGTTATAAGACGCGCAAAGGCTGAAAGCGAATTCAACGTCCGTCTGGTCGGATTGCTCCATTTCGTCGATCGAATAGTCCTGGCCGGAGAAATATAAGCCGATCTTTGCCGTTGCGGCAATGCTCGAAAGAATTCCTTTGACCGATGTTTTCTTCCAGGTCTTCGATTTCTTCGTGACGTTGAAATCCGTGTTGATCGGTGTCGCTATGCCCCCGATCGTGGCAATTTGCGGCGGCCCGGAATATCCCAGGTCGTCAATCAGGAAATAACCGCAATTCAGGCTTCGATTGTCGCCTTCTTTGTTCCAGTTCGTTGTCTTGATGGTAGCTTCCACATAGTCGCCCTGAATAGGGATCCAGCCGCCCCACCAGACGCCGCTTCGGTTGTTTAATTTCAAGGAAACAGTGTCGGCCGTACCGCTCGCGTTGTCCACATACTCGAAGCCTTCTGTATAATCGGTTATTTTCTTTGTGATGTCCTTTCCGTTGTATTTCACGGAAACGTAAGACTGTCGCGCTTGCATGGCTTACACTCTCCATTCTGGAAGGTCTTCGTCGCTTTCTTCCGGCAACTCCGGGATATAAACCGGAGTGCCATCGGAAAACACGGAAATGTCCAGAAGGTGGGGATTGCTGTCCATCAGTAAGCCGATGTATTTCACGTCGCCATAAAAAGTGTAGGCGATAGAGTCCCACATATCGCCAGAAACGGTTGTGTAGTATCTTTTTTCGTCCATATCATGGCCCCTTCTTTATGCGAATGAAGTCCTTTCCTTCCCCTTCTTCCATCTGTCCATCATTTCATTAAACTTCTGCTGTGACATTTCAAGGGCTTCGTTCACATCTTCCTTGCTTGCGTTGCCCTGGATCACAACCGAAGGCGAATAGACAAATTTCGAACTATCCGTTGAAGAATTATCTTCCTTCGTTCTGTTGGTTGTGTTGCTAGTTGTCACGTTGTTGTAAAGCTGTTTCGTGACTGATTCCGCCGGCTGGCCGTTGCTCTGAATTCCGACAAGCTGTTTCATTCTGTCGAAAACAGAAGCCGCGCCGTCATTCTGGTTGCCCTGGACGACTCCGGCGACGATGGATTTCATATTCGACCACAATTCAGCCAGCGGAAGAACCGCTTCTTTGCCGGCTTCTCCGCCGCCCAAAAGGTTGTTTCCACTTGCCCCGAAGATGGTCGGTTTGTTTAAAATACCACCGTTTTTATACCAACTGATCCCGAAATGGGGAACAGAAGGCGGATTGATTGAAAAACCGCCCGAAATAGAAACGTGCGGAAGTTTCAGCTTTGGAAGGCTCCAGGAAAAGTTGAATTTGCTTTTTAATGCGCCGATCGCGTTTGATACGGCGTTTTTCGCTGATTCCATCTTTCCACTGATCGCCGACACGATATTCCCAAAAATGCTTGTGACCGTGTTCTTCGCGGCTGATAGGCCGGAAGAAAAGGCCGAACGGATTCCCGATAATGCCGACGACACATTCGCCTTCGCTGTGTTTATTTTGTTACTCATAGTTGCCCGGACATTTTCAAACGCCGAACTTGTAGCAGACGACACCGCCGACCAGGCCGCCGAAGCGGTTGACCGGATGGACGAAGTAACCGAAGAAACGGTCGCTTTCGCGGTGTTAATCTTGTTTGAGATATAACCCGTCGTCGTTGTCCAGGCTGAATTTGTCGCGGATGATACCGCCGACCAGGCCGCCGAAGCGGTTGATCGAATGGATGAAGTGACCGAAGAAACGGTCGCTTTCGCGGCGTTGATCTTGTTCGAAATATAGCCGCTTGCCGCCGTCCAGGCCGTGTTTGTTGCCGACGATACCGCCGTCCAGGCCGAACTTGTGGCTGATTTTACGGACGACCAGGCCGCCGAAGCGGTTGATTTGATCGTCGAAGTCACGGACGAAACAACCTGTTTCGCGCCGTTAATTTTTTCGGAAATATAACCGGTTGCCGCCGTCCAGGCTGAACTTGTCGCGGATGATACCGCCGACCAAGCCGAACTTGTGGCTGATTTTACGGACGACCAGGCGCCCGAAACCACGTTTACGATCGGAGAAAGGAAAGACGAAATCGTGTCTTTGACCTTCTGAATTCCGTCCGAAACGGTTGTTTTGATAAACTCCCAGGCTGAAAGGATCGTGTCCTTGCAGTTCTGCCAGATAAACTGGAACGGAAGCGTGATAATCTGAAAAGCGGCCGAAATGATTTCACCGATCAGCATAACCCCGACTTTCACGATGTTTTTTATCGTTGTCCAGGCTTCACTTACCTTTTCGGAAATCTGCGACCAGATTTTGGAGAATTTCTCTTTGATCGCGGTCAATTTTCCGCCTGTTAATTTATCTATGAAGGTATATCCGGCCGTATAGTAGCCTTTTACGCCCTCGATTGCCGCCGCGGCGATTCCCTTAATTCCGCCGCCGTGTTCCTCATACGCGGACTTGATATTCGATAACTTTTCAGAAATCGTATCTTTCGCCGCTTGCATGATGGATCCGGCTGTTTTTTTGATGGACGAAAACGCGTCTGAAACCTTATTTTTGATTACAGATAGCTTTCCGCCTGTCGCTGTGTCGATCGCATTAAAAGCACCCACGACAACGCCTTTCAGCGCGTTCAGGGGTGCAAGTGTCAGCGAAGACAGGGCGCGAAATGCACCCGAAAAGATATTTTTCAGTCCATCAAGGGCCTTCGACCAGTCGCCCGTGAAGACGCCGCTAATAAACTGAACGACGCCCTGGAAGACCTGTTTCACGCCCGAAAAGATATTTGTGATCGTCTGTTTCCAGCTTTCGAATACAGACGAAAGGAACGCAAAAGCAACCGGGAATTTGTCCGCGAATTCCTGAATTGCGGCCGAAGCCTTTTCTTTCAAGTTGTTAAATACGCCGACGATCCAGCCGCCCAACTGTGACGCCTTTTCTTTCACGGTGTCCCAGTTTTTATATAGCAACACGCCGATCGCAATAACCGCCGCGATTGCCACACATACAAGTCCAATCGGACTTGTTAGAAATGCGAAAGCCGCGCCCAGCGCCGAAGTAACGGCCGTTCCAACCGCACAAATCGCGTTCCAGGCTGTCAAGGCCGCCGTCTGCGCCCATGTGGCCGCTGTGCTGATTCCCTTAACAACTGCGTCCTTTGCGTATAATGCGTAGATATAGGCCGTTTCCAGCTTGTCCTTCGCTTTCAACGCAAGGTTCGCGATCATAGCTTTCTTTTCTGCGCCAAACACTACCACAAGGGCCTTGACGGCTTTTACCGTGTTCATAGTGTCCTTTGCGAATTTAACCATCTTCACCGCCGCAACTGCTCCGGCGATTCCGGTAATAATCGGGATAAGAAGTCCCCATTCATCCAATTTCTGATAAACTGTCGCCGCGGCCCCGATAGCTTTCATCATGGCGCCGATAACGGCCGGGATTGCGACCGTGGCAATGTAGGAAATGGCCGGTTTCGCCTTATCCCACGCCTGGAACAATTTGTCTTTCAGATTCAGGGCGACCGCGATCACTTTGTCGATCGCTGGCTTGTTTTCTTCAATTTTCGCCTTGATATTCTCGAAGGCCGTGATTCCCGTATCACGTAAAAAAATAAATGCGTCCGTGGCTTTCGTGCGAATTTCGTCAAAAGCTGGCTTCGCCTGGTTAAAGGCCGCGATTGCTTTCTTCGCGAAATTCTCCGCCGCCGGAACGACTGTGTTATAAAATGACTGTGCAACGCCGACCGCGCGGTCAGTAATCGACGGGATCACATCAGCAACCCCTTTGATTGCGTCCTTTGCAAGTGGCGCGAATACCTCGCACAATCGAATTTTAGCGTCATCGACCGCCGAACCAAAAATCGCCATTGCGCCCGGTAACGTGTCCGTCATGGTATCGGCCATTGCGTCCAGGGCGCCGTCGGAATTCTCGAATGCTTCTGTTAGCTGTGTCCAGGTGGACGCGGCCCCGTCTGCGCCTTCTGCGACGCCTTCCAACAAATAGCCGAACTGGGTATAATAGTTCGTGCCGGCGATTGCCGCCATGTAGTTGTTTTTCTGTTCCTGGGACAATCCAGACATCGCGCCGTTTAATTCCACAAGAATATCTTGCATATTCCGCATTGCGCCGGAACTATCGTAAATAGAAACGCCCAGTTCCTTAAATGCTTTCTGCGCGACGTCTTTCGTTGTCATTCGAACCAGCATAGAGTTCAAAGCCGTTCCGGCTTCCGCTCCCTTGATACCATTGTTCGCAAGGATACCCAGGGCCGCGGCGGTCTGCTTGTAGTCCATGCCGGCCGATTTTGCGGCGCCACCACAACCGATCATCGCTTCCATTAAGGCTTGCGCGGTTGTGTTCGATTTGTTATTCGCCTGGACAGCGACGTTCAAGTAATTTGTCAGATCGTCAACGCCCAGGCCCAACGCACTCATTGAGTCAGTTACCAAGTCCGAACAGGTGGCTAGATCCATCGAAGTAGCTTCCGACAAGCGAAGAACCGGTTCCAGCGCCGAAATAGAATCATTCACGTTCCAGCCGGCCAAACTCATATAACCTAATGCCTGGGCAGCTTCCGTGGCTGTCTTAGTCGTGCGTTTTCCCATCTCCTGGGCCGCCGCTTGAAGCTGTTTATATTCATCTTCGGTCGCTCCGGCAATACCGGCCGTTTCGGCCATTGCCTGGTTAAATTCCGAATATGTGTCCACCGCGTCTTTGACAAAATCGCCAATTTTTACGGCCGCGAAGGCGGCTGTTGCTATCTTCGCGGCCGTTTTTGCGGCTTTTCCGATTGAATCTAATTTGTTATTAACTCCACTAACCGATTTCGTGAGTGAACTTTGGATTTTTCCACCGATTTCAAGCGCCAGTTCGTAGCTTGTTTTCTTTGCCAATTTCGCTCACTTCCTTTGCTATGTCGATGTACTCGTCAAGCGGAAGATCTGTGAAAAAATCTATTCCGGTGTTTGTTGCCATCGCAAGATGGACGGCCGTTTTTTGAATGTCGGCCCCGGAATCGTGCCTTACTCGTCTTTGTATAAAAAACCCACAACGGCGTTTTTAATCTTCTGGATCTCTGCGGCCGGAAGATCTTCGAAAAACTCCGCCGGAAGTCCGGTCACTTTGGTAGCGACGATCTTCGCGTATGTGGTTGTGCTTTCAGGTACGAAGCTAGATACACCGGTCTTGTTGAAAGCCTTTTCGATGGCCGTCAATGTACGTCCGGTCAGATCTTCCAGCCCGTGAAGATCTAATTCTGTGAACGTGTCGTCCTCGAATTTGTAGGGCTTTCTGAATTTGACGATCAGCTCGTCTTCTTCTTCCTTCTTCGGAAGAAGGGTGTCGGCGATTTCCTCGTTTGCCGGAACGACTGCGATTTCATCGCCGCCGATCATGTCTTCTCTTTTCTGCTCTTTGTTCTCTGTCATTGCTTATTTCCTCTCTTTCCTAGATCTGGCTTCTTACTTTCTGCAAACGATCAACGCCGTTCAGCTTCCAGATCATATTGTATTTATCAAGTTCCAGGACGGTAGTTCCAGCGATAGCGATCTTGCAGTAAGTAACTTCACGGGTGACTTTCGGTTCGCCCTTGCCGCCCTTTTTTAAGGATCCCAGGTCAAACGCCTTGACTTTTCCCTTTGTCGTTACGACAAGGCTTTCAAAGTCGTTTGTCTGGGTTGCGGTATTTAATACCTGCATAGATCCGCGGTAAGTAATCTGGCCGGTCTGGGTGATGAAATCGAAATATTCGCGGCTGATATTGCCGAAAGTTGTTTCAGTTTCCAAGGAACCGAAAGCGCCTTCGATCGCTTCTTCGATTTCGCCGGCGATTCCGGCCCCGTCGATGGTTTCCGTCATAGATTCGAAGTTCGGAAGCGTTACTTCGTTGGAAACTCCGACGTACTTGTGGCCGGCTCCGTAACTGTTGAAATTGTTTAAGACTGTCGGAATCTTATAGCCCATTATTCGCCACCCCCTTCAAGTGCGTTCTGTGTAATGGTAGGATCAAATTCAAAGACATTGTGAATATCTTCGGCCGGCGTATATCCACCGATCTTCGTGTGAAATTTGATAGAGCCATTCAGGATGTTTGCAATCGGGTTTTCGTCATGGTCGAAAGTGATTTCGCCGCCGGCGATGTCGTCGGAACCCTGTAAACCGTTCAACTGCATATTGAAGCCGGAAACAACCTCGTCGATCAGGCGGTAATTCGTCAGGTCGTCCACATCCTGGAAGAATGTAAGTTTGAAATTGTTTTCAATGTAATCGAAAATTGTTACAATGTTGATCCAGCGGTCAATCGGATCCGTGGAAGACGGATAAACCGCGGTATTATTGCCCCAGTTCTTCCAGCCGTTCATATTGATAGCGGTAACGACTCCGCAAGCGTTACAATAATCGTTTGCTTCGTCCAGATCAGGAAGAACTTCGGAACCATCCGCCAGGCATAAGCCGGTGATCTTCGCGTCCTTGTTGGATGGGGAACGGGACGGAATACCGTTATTATTTGCGGCTAAATACTGTAAATTTGCCGCCATCATGGCTGAATAGTACAGTTTATAGTCGCCAACCTTTACCATCGGCCACATAACAATTTCGCCGCGGCTGGAAATGGCGTTGTTGTCCTTGAATTCCTTTACCTTGTCAATGGAATCCGCCTTTCCTTCTGCGGAATCGACGTCCATCACCACTTTTCCGGTGAAAAGGCTGGAAATAGAAGACGCTTTCGCGTCCAGGGCCAATGCAACGGCTGGAACGTGCGACCAGCCAGGGGTCAGAAGTAAAGAAGGTACATATCCATATTTCGGATAAACCATGTTTACCAGTTCCAGGCCGGTTTTCTTCTTTGTGGCCATGTCAATGGAACCGATCACGTCTTCATAAGTCACCGCGGAAGGATCTAACTGAACAAAGGACGCTTTCAGGCTCTTTTCTGATTTTGCCGCGCCGGTCTTCACGATGGAAACTGTCACAGTTCCGTCAGAAGTGAAAGAAGCGACATAATCTTCATTGGCCTTGTAGGTCGTTGTTCCGCCTTCGTTTGCGATATTTAACTGATCCAGAAGGATTCCTTCTTCATCAATTACAATCTTCCCCCCTTCAACCGTGTAGGTTTTTGAAACGGACGCCTTAACGTGTTTCTTCGGATCCAGGACGTTAATCAGGATCAGCGGTGCAACTGCAAAAATGTTGAATGTCGCGTAAATACTCTGACAAAGTGTGTAGTTCTCGAAGTCGCTACAATAGCCAAGGGCGGTTACTGCGTCTTCTTTTTTTAAGCACGCGAACGGCTTATTTACTGTGTCGTAAGGATCGACGGCCAGGTTTACCGGCGCGGTTCCGACTACACACTGAATACAGCCGTCAGAAGTGACCGGAATCGAAATCGCGGTCGCCTGACGGCTGGTTCTAATACCATGTTTGTAATTAGACATTGCTTTTACTCTCCTTTCAGGATATTTTCAATCTCACTTCTTGAAATGGCGGCGATCTTGTCATACGCTACAGCTTCGGCCGTTCCTTCCGTGTCGATTGCTTTCTTTGTTTCCACTGTTTCAGCCAGCGGAACAATCAGGTTTTTAATAATAGGCTTTTTCTCTGCCAGTTTGGACAGGTTCGCCGGAAGTCCGTTTTCGAAAACGGATCCGTTTCTTGCCACTCCGCGCAAAGTAGGCCCCATGTACATAACTTTTTTATTAGTCATATTCTGTCTCCTCTATCATCGGTTTGTTTACCGTCCACAAAGTCGTCATGCCGCCGAAGAACTTCGGCCAGGTGTCGTCTTCCTGGAACTTTTTCGAAACCGGAAATTGAATTCTGAAACGATCTGCAATCAACCGTTTCTTCAAAAATCGTTCTGAAATCAAATTCAAAACGTTCGCAACGTCAAAATGGCCTTGCCGGTTCTCGTTTTTGTCGTTCAGGCCGACCAGGAAATAAATCGAACAGATATTGTCGTCGTTTTCATCCTGGATCACTTCTTCATCAAGGCACACTAGCACATAAGGAAAATGCTCTTCGTCATTTCTTCCTTTCTTTGCCGGTAAATTCTGCGGATATACATTGAATTTCACGGGTTCCCCGTTGTTTAATGTGGTGTAGCCTTTCAGAATGTCCTTCACTTCATCGACAAGGGCTTTCTGCAAAAAAATGTCTGTCTGCATTTCTTACCCCTTCCGTAACAGGTTCGCGATTTCCGCGTCAATTCGCTTTTGAAGCGTTTCGTTCGCGTCGTCGTTAATAGCCTTCATAATTTTTTCATTTTTTATCATCTGCGGAACAGACGGGCCGTATAACTGCTTGATCGGAAGGCTTCGGCCGCTGGTACGTGTGAAAACGCCCTTGTGGCCGGATTTCATAATCGCGATAAACGACTTCGGATCGCCGTCTAATGGCTTCACGCCGCCGGCTTTCTCAACTCCGGCCTTGTAGACCTTTGGGAATCTGTTTTTTCCGCGGTACCGGACGGGTGTTCCGGGACTTACCTTGAATTTTGAAAGGGCGATCCCGGTTCCGTTCGAAATAACCGCGGCTTTCAGGCTGGATTTTGTCGCTTTGCTGACTGTGATTGTTTTCTTCACGTCGCCACTGGAAACGAAATACTTCCCCGAAGTTTTTTTCGCCATGTTCTTTTTGACGTTGGTGGTCGCGCGGTTGATCGCCCTGGCAACGACCAGCGGCGCCTTCGATTTCAGATTTCCCAGACGCTTTTCGACGTCTTCAATTCCTGTGACTTCGATTTTCTGGACGATCAATCCTGGTTCCCCGTTAAAATAATGGTATAGCCGCCGAAATCCTCTTTTACATCAGAAATCGGGTACATTTCGCCGTCAAATTCCATGTGCTGGCCGGCGACCGGCTCATAATCCAGGTCTTTTTTCTGCACGAAAAACAGAATGTCGTCCGTGAAGATTCCGCGTGTCTCAACGGTTTTTCCCATGCTCAACTCGATAATGCGATCATTATCCAGGACAATAGGAACTTCTTTCCCGTCGATCATGTGGGTTTCTGCGAATTCATCCATGTTGAAGAAAACACTGTCAAGGTCTTTTTCAAGCTGTTCTTTAAACGACTTCATGGCTTCGGCCCTTACTCCGCGTCGGCGTCGGCTTCTTTTTCTTCCTGGAAATTGATTACTTCATCGGCCAGATCGCCCACTTTTCTTTCCTCGTAATCGTTTCCCAGGTCAAGGCCGATTGAAAGCGCGTAAGTGTAAAGTTCCTTCTTTGTGCGAATCTTCCTTACTTCATCGGCGCTTTTATAGCCGCCAGGGGCCAGTTCGTCGAACATATCGCCGTCGGCCCTGTCCTCGTCGTCTTCCTCGATTTCATCGGCGGCGGCCACGCGCTCGTCGATCTCCACTAACTCGATGAATTTTCTTTTTTTCAGAAAATCCATGTCGATTTTTGACATATTGGTCGGAAGAATGGATCCAGGCGCATAAACCTTGCCATTTGTCTGGACTTCAACTTTTGTTCTGTATGCCATATGTTGACACTCCCTTCATTAAGATCTGTTTACATAGATAACCGCCCAGGACTCCACATCGAACGGACGCGGAAGCGGTCTGGAAGTCAGGCGAAGCATTTTGACCTCGTTTTTCTCGTCGGCGTACTGCTTCGGAACAAGGCGCCCTTCGTAAGTCTGGAACTTTTTGTCTTCCATCTGGGTAACTGCTCCATACTCGATCTGACCTTCGCCGTCGGAATGGCCCATCAGGACGGTTCCGTCCGGGATCATTGCTTCGTCCTCGCCCTCGTCATTCAAAAACCACTCGTCGTAGGTATAAATATCAAGGTCAAGTTCTGCGATACGGCCGTAAAAAGTAAGGGCCGGATCCACGACACGCGGTTCGATCACGATGTTCTTCATATTCAGCATGTTCATAGCTTTTTCGACGAACGGGTTCGTTGTGAACTTCTCGATCACGTCAGAAGAAAAGATCGCAATGTCCGGGGCCTTGCCGGTTGCCTTAATGATTTTCTTTCGGATCTGGCGAAGGGTAGGAAGCGGATTGACGGTCGCAAGCGCCCAGTCCTGATCGGATCCCAGAACGGTAATGTTCGAAAATCCGAAATCGACCTGAACGTCAACGCCTTCTTCCTCGTCCACCACGTCGATTTTTCCTTCATAGAGGATCTGGCGACACATCCACTCTTTTCTTCTTGCGATTGCTTCTTCAAGGTCTGTCATGTCCTTAGAAAGAAGTTCGTCCTCGCGTTCTTCCGGTGTCCTCTGGCTGTAAACATTCTCACCGATTGCGCGGTTGGAAACATCATCGACAGTCAACGGTCTTTCCGGTGCGATCTTCGGTGTGGTGAAACTGTTAGTGTGGAAGCCCTGGCGTGTGATTACTTTTCCGCCGACTCTAGGGCTTACCAGCGGCGCCATGACGCGTTTTCCTTTTCTCACGTCAAATTCTACCTTTTCGGTGACGTGGGTTTCCTCGCCAGGGAAAAAGGTTTTCTGTAAAAATGTGCGGACGGGCGGCGTCTGGTCGATCGCGTCCATCATTTCACGGGTTGTATAATCAGGCATTGTCTTCTTACCCCCTTATTCGTATTTCTGGACGTTTGCAAGGTGGATCCCGATTCCTTTCAACTCGTCCTCGTAAGTGTCGATAGTTGCGTCAGCCTTAACCGCAACGGCGCCGCGGTTGAAATGGCCGGTAATATAGCATACTGCCGGAATATTGTCGCCTTCGGCGGCGGATCCGGTGTCCGTGTCATCGGTAAGAATACCGAACGCCTTCATTGTCACGGAAGAAACCGTTGTTCCGGCGATATAGCCGTTCTTGTCAGTTCCCTTCACGATTACGGTTCCACGTTTCAATACTCCCTGGCCGCGTTTCAGGCCGATTCCCCCTGTCAGGATCGGGAAATCAGGGGAAACGATCAGCGCGTCCGGTGTGAATGTACCTTCGTTTTTGTTGAATAACTGCATATTATTTCCCCCTTCTCTTGTCGCCCTTTAAGGCGTTGACTAAACCGCCGACTTTGGCTTCTCTCTGTTCGGCCTTCTGCTGGCTTCCGCCGTCATTTCCAACATTCGGAACGGTTCCAACGCTTCCAGCGCCGGAGTTTGCCAGATCGTCGGTAAGGTTGTTTAATGTTTTCTGTCCGGCCTGGTTGTTTGCACGTAACTGTGCAAGGGCCAGATCTGCGGCGGAAAGTGGTTCTTCGTACTTCGCTTTCATCAAAACGTCGTTCGGAATACCGTTCGCGATAGAATCAATGTCTTTGAGTCTGTCACGTTCTGCCTTGATTGCTTCTTCCACGATCTGATTTACAAAATCGGGATAAGCTGTTCTTAACTGTGCGGCGTCCTGGATAGCCGGCGCCGCCGTTGCTGGTGTCATTCCCATTTCACTATTTCCTTTCTGTGTTGTTGGTGTATTTGAAAAAGTTCCGGTTTCTTTCTGCGGCGTTTTAGAAAGATTCTGAACCTTCTTCCGAACTTCATCGGGCGCGAATGTATTTACAAAATTCTTGAAATTATATCCGATCCCGTTCGCTGTCAGGACATTCTTGTCCGTGTAGGAATTCTGAAAACTGTCTTCGATCAGTTCATCGCAAAAACCATTGTCGATCGCTTCCTGGCCGACGTACCAGCTTTCATTGTTCATCAATTCTTTGATTTCATCGTCCGTCTTTCCCAGGCGGTCGCGATATACGGACATAATGCTTTCTTTTACCTTGTCCGTAACTTCTGCCAGCTTTGCCAACTGTGCGGATGTATAAGATCCGTAAAGTGTTACGCTGGGATTGTGGGCCATCAGGACGCCGTTCTTTGCGATCCGGCGTGTGCTGGCGGCCTGAAGGATAATTGTCGCCGCGCTGGCACAAAGGCCGATCACGGTCGCCGTGATTGTTGCTTTGTTCTGAATTAGGGCGGTATAAATGGCATTTGCCGCGAATACATCGCCGCCGCCCGACTGGATCAGGACGTTAATATTCTTCTTGTCTCCCAGGCTCTTTAATTCATTGATAAAATTCCGGTATGTGACACAATCGTCACTCCACCAGTCTTCTTCGGACGAAATTGTCCCGAATAACTGTAATTCCGCACTGTCACCGCCGGAATCAACGAAATTCCAGAATTTGTTATTCGTCTGGGAAGCTGTAGCCGGAACGGCGTTGATAAACCGCGCCGGTTTAGTCTTCTTCTCCATCTTCCTTTTTCTCCTTTTCTGTGATTGTTTCCGCGCTCTGAACCGATACAAGGCCGGCTTCCTTCATCATTTCGCCTTCCCTTGCAAGTTGCGCGATATTTGCTTCGAAGTCGCCGCCGGTCAGTTCGACGGTTTCCTTCTGCCTGGTTGAAAGTCCGACATTGATTCGTTTTTCTGCCGCCGTGACTTCTTTCACCGGATCAATCATTCCCTGGCTAGGCCCGTTCCACTGTGCGCCGCAATAGGCTTTTTTAATCATCGGATCCAGGAAAAAACCGGGCGCTTTCAGGCGTCCGGTTGCGATTGCTTCCGTCAGGAATATTTCATAAATCGGCTGGCATAAATCAGCCGCTAACCAGGTTCTTTTCATTCGAAACGCCTTCCAGGCTTCCAGAAGTGCCGCCCTGGAAGCGGAATAGCTGGAAGTAAAGGATTTCGTCAGAAGTTCAACCGGAATTTCAAGCGCGGCCCCGACATACTTCGCAAGGGCTGTCACGAAGGCGTCGAAATTCGTTGATGGTCGTTTCGCGTCCGCAATCTCGACCTTTTCGCCCGGATTTAAGACGTTCACCATGCCAGGGCCTAGTTCATAGCTTGTCGGATCACTAGAAACACTGTCTTCGTCATCCACAACGCCGCCGAACCCGATGTCTGACGTTCCGTTCTCTGACGTAATGAAGACGGTAAAAAATCCATTGATAACGGCCGCCATCATTTCGGCTTCACTGTACCGCGTCAACTGCTTCAACGCTTCGATAACCGGCGCCAGATACGGGACGCCGCGGTACTGTTCCGCGCGTTCCGTCTCGTAAATCATAAGCACGTTCGGGGATCCTGTCTTATCTCCGAAGGCTTTTACCCTTGTCCATTTCTTTTCCGCCCGAAGTGTGCTGTTCGGGTAGGTGCTACAAATGTGATAGGCGACGATTTTCCCGGAATCGTCCACTTCCACGCCGTTGTAAATCCGGTTGTGGGTGTTCGGATCCGTGGCGTGCAAATACACGCTGTTTCCGGTCTGGTGCGGCGTGCTTATGCGATCCGCTTCGATCAGGTGAATTCGTAGGCCATACGGGTAAAATTTATAGGGCTTGTCGTACTCTAAAAGGACGCAAGCGTCGCCATTCATCAGCCAGGACATACACGCGACCTGTTGGATCTCGTAAAAATTGTTTACCCTGGTAGAATCGCAAAACTTTGAGTCCGCCCACAAGGCGAATTCGCGTTCCGCGTCCTTCTGCCAGCGCTCTTTTTCCTGGCGGCTCATTCCCAGATAGTCGCCGTCGATCGTGCTTTTCAACTGTAAGCCCTGGCCGACGATGTTTGTTCGGTTTGTCTTAATGGCCGACACCGCCAGGGGCGCGGACATATAAAGGCTTCGGGATCTCTGCCGCAAGGTTGGAAGGTTCTTGTCGATGTCTTCCTGTGGTGTCTTGCTGTTTGCCAGCCATCCACGCATAGAATTTTTATTTCTGGAAGCGCCCGACTCGTCATACCCGGAATTTTGAAAGGAACGGATCATTTGCAATTTGAACCGGTCTTGTGTCCGGCGGAGTGCCGCGGACGGGTTGACAATCTCGACCGCTTTGTCGAAAATATTCAATTTTGCACCGCCTTTCTCAAATATCCCGTGGAATAAAACGACCGGCGAAATTCCTTCCGCCGGCTTCCAACTGTTCAACCTGTTTTTCTATGTCTTTGATCGTTGCCCGGATCGTGGATAAGTCCGCACGTTTCAGGCTTTTTGTTCCGATCACGTATTCCTGGTTTAATAAAACGGCTTCTTCTGCTTCATAGTACAGATTTAAGCGCTTTTTCAGTCTTTCCAGGCGTTCCTGTTTCACTCTACTTAACGCCATCTTATCAACCCCCTTATAACTGGACGCCGCGGCTTGCGACGCCTGTTTTTTTGGTAGCCTTCTTTTTCGGCTGTTTTTTCATGTAGTTTATACCGGCCTTGATTTTTCCTTCCAGAACGTCCCAGTTCGGACGGAGGATTTCGGCGGCCGCGGTGGAATAGTTGCGAAGATCCAGCGGTTCGTTTCTGGTTCCCGATTTCTTCACCCACTTAATGACCGGGCGGCCGTCCTTGATGTGAACGACGCGCTGTTCGCTGTTAATTCCCTTGATATAGGTTTCGTTATAGCCGCGATCAGCGTTAATCGGAAAATGGCAATAGCCCGGCCCTTCGTCAACCGTGTTTAATCTCGTCATAAGGATTTCTTTTCCACTGTCAACGCCCAGGATAAAGACCTTCACTTTATACTGGTTGTTTGTCGATACCTTGTGGATCAGCGGTATTCCAGGGCCGCCCATTCCTTTAATTCCATAAATGCGCTTGCCCTTGCGTTCCATCTTTTTCAGCCATTTATAACACTGTGTTGTGAAATGGCCGCCGGTATCAATGCAAGTACACGCCAGAAGAAGGGACGTTCCGCTTGCGAAGTACAATTCCCGGTCAAGGTATTCTTCCAGGCGATCCCAGGTTTCGTCTTTTTCCAGGTCGCCGAAGATCTTTTCATACCGGATCCCCCATGACTCATAGCCGCGGCCCCATCCGGTGATCTCCACTTCGAAACGGTCGTCCTGGACATCGACGCCGGCTGTCAGAAGAAGAACGCCGTCCGGGATTTCTGCTTCGTAGCGTTCCCGGCGTGAAAGAAGGGAATCGTCGTCGGCGCTCTTGCCGCGTTCTTCCCAGGTTTCGCCCAGGCTGGTATTGATAAAGGTCTTCATTTTGTTTATGTCGCCGTTTTCCTTCAATTCTTTGTTTGCTTCCTGGAAGTCCCGAATAATTTCTTCCCAGTGTTTCCAAGGCGACGCTAATTCGTTTAAGTGAAACGACCTTTTCCGGCGGCGATCCGGGAATTTCGCAATATATTTTCCAGTCTGCTGTTTCCAGTCCATTTCGGAAATGTGTTCACCGCAAAACGAACATTCCATTGTCGCGTCAGAAAAATGGATCCGCCCCCATTCGTAAGGCTGGAACCGGCCGCAACATGGACAAGGAACACACCATTCTTCCTGTGAACCTGAAAGAAATTCCTTTTCAATCTGGCTTTCGCCCTTGATTGTAGGTGTCGAAACCTTGATTTTCTTTCGGTTCCAGAAGGTATTTGTTCGTTTTTCCGCTAATTTGATCGGATTTCCTTCACCGCCGGCGCTGGCCGGGTATCTGTCCGTCTCGTCCATCAGGACAATTCGGATCGGACGGGACGCCAGGGACGCCGGGGAATTCGCGCCGGCCATTGTGATATGACCGCCCGGAAATTTCTTGTGAAGAATTGTGTTCCCGGAATCCCTGGATTTTGAATCCTTCACTTTGTCCGTTAATGCCGGCGTGTCGCGGATCATCGGGGCCAGTCTGTCCTTCGAAAAGGCTTGCGCCATGTCAAGGGTAGGTTGAACAACCAGGATCGGTGCCGGATCGTAGTCAACATAATAACCGATCGTGTTCAAAATCAATTCTGTTTTTCCGACCTGGGCCGAAGACATGATAACAACTTCTTCACACGCCGGATCGTTTACCGCGTCCAGAATTTCGCGCTGATATGGGGCGCGGTCTGTGTTCCACTGTCCGGGTTCCGCGGCGGACTCTGCCGAAAGTTTTCTGTACCGGTCGGCCCACTGGCTAACTGTCAGGATCGGGGGCGGCGCCACAATCTGGGCGATCTCGCGGAACAGTTTCACCGTTTTAAAGTCGATTTGAAGGTCAGATTTGTTCATCGTCTTCACCTTCCACGTATTCGTCACTATAAAAATCAGCCGGATTGTAGTCTTTTAATTCGTTCAGCGCTTCCGTGACTTCCGACGTCAGGCGTTCCTTGATGTAACCGGCGTCGCGGTCTTCCAGGACTGGGGCGACTTTGGCTGGAATGTTCATCATTCTTGTTTTGAAGGACGATAACATATCGGTCATAACATGGCGAACGTCGTCCGCCTTGTGAAGTTCTCCCTTCATGGTCTGCAATTTCATTTCTGAAATATGGCGTTTGACTCTTTCGTGAAGGGCTTTTTCTTCTTCGAAGTTCAGTTCACCGTCTGGATTGTCGCTGTCGTTGCTGTCAACGGCCAGTTTCAGCGAAAGAATATAGTTCTTCAAGGAATCGACCAGGTTATAACGGCCCTTCGCCGCCCGGACGATGATTCCTTCTTCTGCCATCTGGCGGATCCTTCGGTCGGTGACTCCGAAGATATTCCCCAGGACGGCCGCTGATACGGTCAGGCTGTCTATATCCGTGACTTTCGCTGATTCTGTTTCCTGTTTTGCCATACCTGGCCCCCTTTCTGCCGCCCGAAACGGAAACGGCAACTTTCGTTATTTTTTTTCTGTATCTGGGAAGATTTTGGGCCTCGTAGACCCGCAACAAAATTTTGTCCGGCGGAAGAACCTAAAAATTTTTCGGGATTTTTTCTCAAAAAACTGTCATGCCCGGTCGCCCCGTCGGTCGCTCCCCTCTCTTGTCATATCTTACTATTGTGTCAAATGGTCGGCGGACGTCCGCTTTCATTATAGTGCGAACAAAAGGCTACACCGTCACTTGTCACGCGCCCGTTGTGTCAAGTACAGGGCAAAAAGAAAAAGAACTTCCCATTCTTCGCGCGTCTTCAAGGCGTGTCTGGGTGTTCTTTTATTTGCGGCCATGCTTGAAGGTCAGGCCCTTAATCAGTTTGTCTTTGTTGTCCTGGTTGATCCCGATGTACCGAAGTGTGACGCTTATGTCTGCATGATTGAAGATCTCTTTCAGTGTCACGGCGTCGTGTGTCTGCTGGTACATATGATAGCCGAACGTCTTCCGTAAGGTGTGCGTTCCTATGCTGTCCAGGCCAAACTTCCGGCCGGCCGCCGATAATATGTTATAGGCTTGCTGGCGTGTGATTGCTTTGTTCTGATAGTTCGGAGAACGGAACAGATATTCAAAGTCACGCTTCCCGGAAATATATTCGTCGATAACTGGCCGTAACTCTGAGTTTATCGGGAAACGCTTTTCCTTCCCGGTTTTCTTCTCTCGAATATAAACCGCGTCTTTCCCCTTTACATCGCGCACGCGAAATTTTAGGATGTCAGAAATTCGAAGGCCCGTATAAATTCCGAACATAAAAAGGACGTAATCTCTTTCGTTGTTCGATTTCAGATAGTCGGCCAGATCCATAACAAGATCCATGTCCCGGATCGGTTCGACCGTGTTCATCGTTTACGCCCCCTTTCTTTTTCAGGCATGAAAAAAGCGCCGCATTTCTGCGACGCCTTTTCGAAGGTCTTATTGATCCGCTTATCAACATACACATTATAGCACACGGGAACACGACATTTCCACGACATCTTTTACGACATTTTTACGACATAAAACACGACATGAAATACGACATTGTATTTTTACACTTCCCCGTGTATTTACTGGGTTTTTCGAACTTTCAGTCTTTCAAAAACCGGTTCAAATTTTTGAAAAATTTTCGTTTCAAAAAATTTTCATTTTCAGATCAAGCCACGGTCTTTCATGTCCCCTTCGATCCGCTGTTCCTGGCGGACGGACAGACCGATTTTTTCGGCGGTTCTTTGCTGTGTTTCTTTCAAAATCACGCGGTTGTAATAGATTTTTTCTTCGTATCCGGTCAGACTCGAATAAATCTTTTGCACGCGCTTTTTACTCCGGCGAAGTTCCTTCCGTTCCTCTGTCAGTGTTTGGATATTCGCTTCGTCGCGCTGGATCAGTTCCAGCCCTTCCAGAAAAGAAATGTGAGTGCTGGGCGAAGACTCTTTCGAATAGTCAATTCCACCAACGCCAGAAGGGCCATTCCACCCACACATTTTTTTGATCTTGTCGATCGACCTTCTGTGATTTTTGATTCTCTCATTACACAACATAATTTGAAGGTCAATGTCTCTAAAAAGGTTCCTTTCGTTGTTATTAGACGGTTTCGCCATTAGACTTCCCCTTGCAATCACGGCCGCTTCGTGCTATGATTATTAAAGGTTTTGTGGGCGGAGAAGTCGGAAACGGCGTTCCGTCCTTTTATTTTACAACAAACTTTTTGTCAAATCAACCGTTTTCATAATCTTTCACCACTTCCAGCCACAAGCCCCGTTTTCCGTCTTTGTAATAAAGAAAATCGGTATAGATCCCAGCTTTCAGAAGTTCTTCAGACATCCTGATCGCGTCGTCCGCGTCCCGACATTTTATCGTGTCGCCGGCTTTAAGTTTCTGCGGATTCTTCGTCCTGGACATTCTTTTCTTCCCCTTTCGATTCCTTGATCCCGAAACTGCTATTATAACCGGCGTCTTTCAGGATTTTTCGGACTTTTTCAAATTCTTTCTTCGTGAAATTCTCAACTCTTGCAATCACGACCGAATTTTCGACCTTCGCTTTATATCCGGCCGCGGTCAGTAATTGAACCGCTTCTTCTTTGCTCATTTTCTCACCTTTCTTGCACACATGAAATATAATTCCCGTCGGTGTCCTGGTAGATCTCCACTGGGAAGGCCAGGGCTTCGATAACTCCGATCAGCTTCGCGTCTTTTGGAATATCCTTCGTTTCCACCGGATAAGAATTCAAATAAGCCGTTTCAAGTTCTGGATCGTTATCGTTTAGCGGTGCCGGCTTGAAATCTTCGGTTTCATTCGCGTTTTCCTGGTTCTTTTTCCTTCTTGCCATCTTGTAAGCCCCCTTTCTTTACATTCACATAGCCAAACGAACCGCCAGACAGGAAAAAGGCCCTTCCGGCCGTTTCGTCCATGTCCCCGTTGTCAATATGTCTTTGATAACAGGCGGCCGCCTGTTCCCTGGCTCCGCGGTCGCCGTATGCGTTGACGTGCCAGCCGGCGCCGCAAATATTACAGTAAATCACTTCGTCGATTTTTACCGGGTGTCTTTCCCGGTAATGCTTTTCGATTGCGATCCGGTCTGTCGAATTCTTTCCACAAACCGGACAGCAATAATATTTTACACTCCGGGATCTCTGGCGGCTCATTCCAGGTCGACCCCCAGTTCAACAATTCTTTTATTGTTCTTAATGTCCATCGTTTCGATCTGCTTCTTCCAAACCGCGCCGTAAATCTGAAAATCCTTTTTCAAGGTCAGAAAATAACGCTTGTGTGGATCGCGTAAATGAAGTTTTATAAGGCTGTCCATCAGGTGATCGGTGACGCCTTTGTCTATGACTGTTATATCAATCCTGGCCGCGGCCCGATTGAATTCCCGGCAAATTATGACATATTCCGGGCGTTTATTTTTCTTTCCCATGCTCTAGTTTCCTTTCTGGCCGTAAATGACGACCATTGACGGAAAAGGGGCGCTGTTTTTACTATCGCCGAATTTCAGGCGACCACGTATGAAGCGAATTTCCGCTTTGTGGTATATGTAATCGTGGAACCATTTTGTGTCGGTTCGCGCTGGTAATAACATAACGACAAGGTTTCCGTGATCCTCATTCGTGCGAAAGGCTTTTTCCACCCATTTTCCTATTTCCCGGCCATACGGGGGATTGCAAAATACCCTATGCCCCCCCATTCTTTCAAAAGGCCATTGTCGGCGATGGTATAATATTTTTCGCACTTATGATTGAATTCATCAGCACACGGATCCAGGTCGAAATGAAATTCCTTGTCAAGTTCAGCAAAGAACGCCTTCGGTGTGGCCCATGCGTCCGTTTTGCTGGAAAACATAACATTTGTGTTCATTCATTCTTTCCTTTCGTGTTCATGCTATCAGGAAGCCATTCGGGGAAGTCATAAATTGACATCTGGCCGTCACATTCGTAATCATCCAGGATCCCCGAAGGTTCCGTTTCGTTTTTAGGTTTCTTTTCTTTGTTTTCCACTCCTTAATTATCCTTTTTTCGGATCATAGTCTTCAAATCGGCTGATTGTTCGGAATATCCGTCTATTATTCACATACCTTTGAAGAAGTCGAACCGGATCACTCCCTTTCGTGTGTTCCTTGTCGTAAATCATAACGTAAGGATCGTAACCCAGATCGCGAAGTGTATAAATTCTTTCAAGATCTTGTTCGAAGGTAGTATCAAAATTCGTCAGGACGTACACACTTGTTTTCCTGGCTCCCCATCCGGTTATTTCCTTAAACTGCCGGAACTTCGGAAGGATTGCTTCTTTGTCCTGGTATTTATCCCAGGCAAAATGAACGCTTTCGACGCGAAGTTTTCCGATCATTTCCGCCTTTTCTTCGGTCATCAATCGAATATCTAGGCCCTGATTTATATTTATCCTTGCTTTGCTGTCTATTAGCTGTTGCAATAATTCTTTCCAATCCCGACAAGCTAAAATATTCGGATCGCATAGCATTATATTTTTCTGTCCATGCCAGAATTCGGATAGATCAGCAACCTTGACCGAACATTTTCCTTCTTTCGCGGCCACATGGCAAAAGTCGCAACCGCGCGGACATCCTCTTGTAAGAAATCCGTAAGCCGTGTCGGTTATTCCATAAAGGCCATAATCTGGATAAATATGTTCTATTTCCGGCGGAAGCGGAATGTCCTTCATTTTGTCGAATTCTTCTTTTCCGTCCTTCAAAGAAATACAATAACCGGATCCGCCTTTTATTACTTCGTCGGTGTCGATATAATATTCATAATCCGGTGTAAAGCTGAATACTTTTGACATATACACCCGATCCATGTGTCCCGAAAATAACGGCTGATACCACGAAACATCGTCGCCGCGCGCCTTGTGGTATGCCGATATTTTCATCAATGGGATATTCGGGAAATTATGTCCGTCAACATCAATCAAACCGATTTTCTTTTTACTCGACATTCGACCGGTCGAAAGTTGTAAACGACGTCTGGCCGTTCTCGCGGACTGCTTCGGTTCCGACAACGATTTCCAGTTCAACCGGTTCATTCTTTACCAGGTCAAAAACGACAAGCGCCTGTCCCTGTTCCACCGCGTAGGTGATCCCGGTCGCCTGGCTGGCTTCGGTCATAAGGGACATAAATTTATTTATTCTTTCCTGTTGATTTTCCATTTCTTTTCCTTTCTGGTCTTCAAGATCCATTCTTCCTGTTCCCGATCTTCGTCCTTCTTTTCATCGTCGCTTTTACACGACGCGGCCGCGGCCAGTGCGAAGATAAACGCCAGGAATACCACGGCGGCGGCCATTATAACCAGGGCTTTCATTTCTCGTCCCCTTCCTGGATAAGCTGTTCGCCGTCGTAAGTGTAGACATCCGCGGCCGGGATCGTGTAAAAATTCGGGTAAAAATTATATTTCTGGATCCAATCCTGGAAGACAGCTTCAAGGCCGTTTTCCAGTTCTTCGATCTGTTCCTTTGTGGCGTCGTCCAGGTAATCGTCGGCCCACTCGCCGCCCTCGTCCTGTGCCTGACTCTGAACCGCTTCGATCACGTCGTAACCGGAATTTGAAAGCGACGGACGATAAAATTCGCACTGGCCGACGAAGATCTTGTTCGGGATCCCTCTTTTCGGCGGATATTTCTTGAATTCCTCAAATTCCACGATCGCGTCTTTCAGGGCTTCCTTCGTGTTGTTGTAGGTCGCGCCGTATGTTTCGCCGTCGAAGCTATACGCGACCAGATTCGCCGTGTATTCCTGGATATAACACCAACTTTGCGGCGGCCTGACAACTCCGGCCGTGTCAATCTTGAACGCCTGGTCGAATTCGACCGGTGTTCCTTCCTTGACGTGCCAGCCATAAAGACAAGTATCGGTTTTCCCGTTGGCCCCGTTGGCATATTCGAATAATTCGCCAGGTTCCAGGCCGGAACGCTCCGAAAGTTCCTTGTAGTCATTAGTTTTCTTGATAAAATCGCAAGTAAACGCGCCCATGATTCCGCGTCCGGTCACATAGCAGACAACCCGGAAGGGATATTCAATCCCCTTCGGTCTGTTCTTGCGGATTTCCAGTTCCTTTTCCCCGGAAAGAATTTTCTTCCACCACTTTTCCTTAATGCTTATCAGGACTGTTTTCACTCTCGAACGCTCCTTTCTGGATAAATCCCTTAATTTCTTCGATACACTCCGGGCAAAAATCTTTTACCGTGTATCTGTTCAAAAAGTCGAAAAGGCCACAAAACAGGCCGGCTTTCTTTGGCTCCTGGCTTTCCTTCTTTCTCTCTGCTCTGGCCGAAACGATTTTGACTGTCTTTGAATTCACTTCGTCGAATGTCTTTCCGCACCGGTCGCAAACACAAGTTGTTTTTACCATCATCCTTTTTCCTTCCTGGCTATTTGTAAATCATGCCGGTGTGCTTATTCTTGAAGCCGATCCGGCCGTGGATCTCATAGCCTTGTAAATCTGCAATTTTCTTGAATATCTCCACAAGATCGGTCACTTCCTGTGGCTGTTTATCTGTTTTTCGGATCGCGCGTTCCGCCGTAACGTCACGATAACCGGAACCGTTGTATTTCAGGTCGTCCATTAACGGAACGGGAATTCCCCGTCCCCTTCCGGGATGTCCATAAACGAACTATTTTCCGGCGCCGGCGGTGGAACCTGTTTGTTTTCCCTGGTCTGTCTTCGTGTTTCTTCCTCTGCCTTCGTTTCGGCGAAGTTAATTTCATAGACGCGGACGGTCTTTGTATAGATTTTTCTTCCGCCAGGCTCCGTATAATGCCCGGATTCCAAACGGCCGACAATCTCGACCTTCTTGTCTTTTCTTAAAAAGTTTTTCGCGAATTCCGCGTTATGTCCGGTACACTTGCAGTCGATAAAATCGACCGCCTGGCCGCCGTCCGGGATTTTACCGTCCCGGACACACATAATCGTAAATGTGGCAAATACGGCGCGATCGCTGTCATATTTCAGAACCGGATTGTCCGTAAGTCTGCCAGATCCCAGCCATTTGTTCATTTGTTCTTTCTCCCCTTTCCTTTTCGTCTCATTGGTTTGTGGTGCATTTTCAGCCAATTATTCGGCATTTCCCGATAGTCGATCGGTTTGTCCATGACCTTTCCGACCGCGGCGGATAATTCAAGCAATGCTTCCGCGGCCGCTTCGCAACCCATGCCGAAGCCCTTCAAAACTGTGTTAATGTTTCGAAGGCCAGCCTGGCGTTCGATCAGATTCGCTATGTAGCGTTGGAATGTTTCATTCGGCGGCAAGTGCCGCGCGATTTCCCTTGTCAGGTCTTCCGGCAAATAGAAGACGATCGCGCCGTAATGCTCCGAAAGGGCTATCACGTAGACCGTGAACAGGTCAAGGCCGACTTCGTAGGCGAATAACAGGTTCGCTTCGCCGACCGTGTGGGTTTCCTTGCCGAACTGAAATTCAATCCGGTTAATAGCTTCGTAGATCTCCGCTTCCGGGTTAGTTTCTTTCAACGGCTTTGAAGATAAAAATTTTCTTTCCCTTGCTGTACTTTGCAAGTTTTTTTCGCTTTCTTTCGGCGTCTTTTTCTGTTCCCCGGATAATCGCTCTTTCCTCGCCTTCCACAATGATAAAATACTTTTCTTTACATTCCACAAAATTCATTCAACCACCTTCCCGTTTCTATTCTGCCAGGCGTTCCTTGTCCCCGGCGTTCTGAAAATTCTTCCCGTCGATATAGCCATACTGGCGAAGAAGATCGTGTTCGCGGCTTCTTTCAAATTCCCGGTTCTGGTATTCTTCCATTCCTGGGATTTCATCAACGAACGCGTTTACTTCTGCCGGAACCAGGCAAGCCAGGGCGAAGGTTTCGCTTTGTTTCTTCTGGTCTTCGAAATTCTGGTGAAGTCCGGCGTTAAAGCCTTCGACGTAGTTCATTTTTTCATTCCGGCCAAACTCCCGGCCGGCTTCTGCATAAATCGCCCGAAGCGTCGCCATTCTCCGGCGGATCACTTTCACGGCGTAATTGAAAATGTTAATGCTGATCTGCGCGTCTTCGTCGAACCCATAAAATTTAAGCCGGAACGCTCCGCCGGATCCGCGTCTTGACGAAATAACCGCCCGACACCTGAAATTTCCGGCAATCAGGCTCCCAAGATCAACCACCCAGTCGTCGCGGAACGACGGTGACGTGTAGGACACGACCGGACGTTCCTTCGCCTTGTCCGGGTTGATCTGGCTCATTTCGATTTCATATTTTGCCATTAACTCTTGTGCTTTTAACATGGCGGCCTTCGCTTCGTTCTCATTGTCTGAACTGGATAAGGCGATCAGCTTTTCGATCTTGTCAATGATCTTGTTATCTGCTTCATTCATGTTCTTTCCCTTTCTCGAATTTAACGACGACCGCTTTGTCGTCGATGTAGTAATCAGCCGTTATTTTCCGGCTGTTCACGCCGTACATTTCAACGATTTCTGGTATATTATCGTTCACGGCGTCGAATTCAAGCCCGTGTTCCCGGCACTGGGCGACCGCGCTTTCCAGCGCTTCCCCGACGCGGCACGTCCACAAAATAACCTTGTGGCCGCCAGTCCGAAGATCTGAAAGCCAGTTCATCAGGGCTTCGTTCGGTTCCCCGACTTCCGGCCACTTTCCGGCACTGGATAACACGCCGTCGAAGTCAACCGCTATAATCACGCCCCCAGAAGACGATCCAGAAGGTCGTCGTTCTCCTTCCTGGCGATTGCGGTTCTGATTGATTCGTCCGGGAACTGCACCGGCAACGCCATTTTGATAATTCGGTTTATGATTCTGTCGTCGAAATTCAATTCTTCCATGCGGCAATTACTTGTAAAAATTGTCACGCGCTTTTCGATCATGCGTCCGTTTAAGATATTATAAAAACGCTCATTGATCCAGGGTTTCACGGCTTCGACGCCGATGTCGTCGATCACCAGGACGGGAACCGAAACGATTTCCTGGATCAATTTCTGTTCGGTTTCTTCGTTCTTCCATTCGCCGCCCCAGGTTGCTTTTATCTGATCCAGAATTTGAATTGTGGTCGCGAACTTTGCCGCGATGATCTTTTTCTGGATCAGGTCGTTTGCAATGGACACGGCCAGCCTGGTTTTACCGGATCCCTTTGTCTGCGAATAAAAATATAAGCCTTTGCCGGTTTCCCGGATCTCGTCGAACTGTTCCACGTACCGGGAAGCGATAACCTTCGCCATCTGGGCCAGTTCGCGATTCTCCTTCGTGCTATAACAGTTGGTTTTGAAATTCTCGACCGTGTGGCCTTCAAATTCCTTCGGGATAGTGGCGAAGGACAGCTTTCTTTCGATTGCCTGGCGTTCGAAGATTCCGCATTTGCACCGGCGACAAAATTCGTACCCGTCCGGGCCTGTCACCATTTCCCAGCCGCTATCATGGCAAATCGGGCAATTATATTTCGGTGTCTGATCGTCCGGCGTTTCTTCGGAACCGTTCAAGCGCCGCGCTCGTCGTGCCATCAGGTCGGGAAACATTTTGTTCATTGTCTCCTGGATTGATTCTTCCATTTGCGGATCCCCCTTTGTTTTGATATGTGCCTTCAAGCGTCTTCAAGGCGTTTGTTTTATTTATCAGCCAGTCGAAGGAACAACCGTTCCATTTCCCATTTCTGCCGGAAAGAAAGTCGCTGTTCTGTGCCGCCTGGAAAATGATGTGTAATTTCTTTTCGGGTTCCAGCCCCGGAAAGATTTTCAGTTTGTCCAGTTCTTTCACCAGGGAACGGATCTTCGCCTTCCTGGTATCATTCAATCCGCGGATTCCTGGAAGGGCTGGACAGGTATTTCGAAAGTCTTCCACGATCAGGTCATAAGATAACCGATCCGTTTTCTTCGGTTTTTCCGGTTCGCGGTCAGGAACTTCGGATTTTTTTTCCGAAGTTTCGACTATATCTTCGTTAGAAGATATATTATATATATCTATATTCTTATTCTTATTCTGTTCCGTGATTTCACGGTTTGTCACGCGTGATGTAACGTGACGCGTCACGCCGTCGGTCACGATTTCAGTTTCTTCTTTTGGCAAAACCGCCGGTTCTTCCTGGGGTTCTGACTTTTCTTCCGGCTGTGACATTCCCAGAAGGGCGCGTTTCTTTTCGCGCTGTCTCTGCTGTCTGATCCGGTTTTGTTCTCTGATTCTCTCCATGCCTTCGCTGTTCTGGTTCGCTTCGAAGTTGGTTATGTAAATCCCTTTTTCGGTTCTCTCGATCATGTGGAACTTCTCGAAGGTCGTAAGGGCCAGGCGGACGGTTGCCAGCGGCTTATTAAAAATAGTCGCCAGCATTTCGTCAGAATATGGGAATTCGTCTTCAATCAAGACAAGGCCCTTCGCGTTGCATTTACCGGCAAGTGCAAGAATACGGATCCACACGACCAGGATCGCGTCGCCTTCCGGCATGGATTGAATGATTTTGATTTTGTCGTCGTCAAACATATCTACACGAAGTTTGATCCAGTTAATTTCCGCCATAAAAACACCGCCTTTATAAATACTTGCTCATAATGTCCCGTTTTGATTTCGGTTTCGGGGCTTCCGCCGCCTTCTTCGGCGGTTCCAGATCGTCCAGGAAGTTAATTGATTTCTTCATCCGGGTTTCTCTGGTTGCTGTCAGGTTCTTTTCGATCACCTCTTTGTTTTCATCCACTTTTTTATACACAATATCCAGACGTGATTGTGGATAAGTCAGCCCCGAAATACAACAAATTGTGATTCCTTCGTCATTGAAGGTCTGGAAGGTGTCGATCGGGGTTCCGATCGCTTTTTCCAGTTCCGGCATGGTTACACCGTCCGACAATGACGCTGTGATGTATTTAACGGCTCTGTCGCCCTCGATAGGGGCGTAAGGGTTATCTTGTATAGCCTTAATCGTTTCGGCGCTGTTTTGGGCCTTTCTGGACGTCACAAGGGCCATTCCGTGGGCGCTTAGTGTCTCCATGATTTCGGCCTTGTCAATATTGCCCTTCACGCTCTTATGTTTCTCCGGCACTTCCAGGAACGAACAGAAGTCATCCACGAAGGAAGTATTGATTGACAATTTTTCCGCCCGGTCGTTGTCCAGGATGAAGCAAGCGGCCGTTCCGGCGATTTCTGTCAACTCTGAAAAACAGTCGTAAGAATTGATATGTGCCTTCACGCTTTCATTCTGCCCCGGAACAATCGTGATCGCTCCGATGGCGCGGCCTTCGTCGATTAAAAGGTCAATCAACATCGGGCCGGCTCCTGAACCGGTTCCGCCGCCGCTGGCGAAGATAACGAACGTCAGATCCGCCTTGATTTTGGTTTCGATCTCTGCCGCGATACGGTCGAAGTCGTCAATCACAAGCTGTTTCGCCTTCCGCCGGTTCTTATTGCAACCTTCGCCGCCTGGAATGTGGTATTTATATTTTGCGTGTTCCAGGGTGTCAAGGTCTTCCTGGGACGTGTTGATGTAAAGGACATTAAAGCCCCGATCTTCGAAAAGCTGTCCAATGTTGCCGCCGGCCTGGCCGACCGCTACAAAAGCAATTTTATTTTTCATGTTCTGATTCTCCCTTCGTGGTATTATCGGACGTTTTCCGTCCGGTTGTCGTTTCTGTTCTGGCGTCACTTCGTTTCATGCTTCGCCCCTTCCAGGAATTCCCGTCCGGTGTCCGTGATGAAGAACGTGTCCGCCCGGCCTTCTTTTAAGCCGCGGCCGATATATCCGGCGTCTTCGAATTCCTTGATTTTTTTGAAAATTGTGTTCGGCTTATAGCCGAATTCTTCCGTGTCGGAAATCTCCTGAACCGACATTGAAGATAATTTGTTCGTCGCCCCGTTCTGGGAAAGGATTGACAAAACGATAAAGCCTAGTCTGTTCAAAGTTTCACCGCCTTTTTCTCTGATTTACTCTGATAAACTCTGATAAACTCTGATAAACTCTGATAAAGTCGGATTTACTCTGATAAACTCTGATTTATTCTGATTTAATCTTCCAGCGGCCGCGGCTGTCCGCGTTCCGCGACGACTTCTTCGAAAGTTCTATCGCCTAACATTCGTTTACCTTCCACGCGCCCACATTTCGGACACTTGCCGTTTGAAATGCACGAAAGGAACGTGAAACCACAAGTGCAATAGACTTTCCAGAATGGATCCGTTGCTTTTGTGATTCCGTCTATGTAATACGGGGCTTCCCTTGTATTTCTAACGATTGACATTTCTTCACGTTTCCCCTATAATTATTAAAGGCTGTGTCCAAAACGCGGCCAACATCGGGCGCAACGTGTCAGGGTTCCAATCTTTGACGTTGCGCCTTTGCTTTATGCTGAATTTCTCGCCCCGATCGCGCGGTCTGTCATAATGCCGATTGTAAGGGCGTCCAGGGTTTCCGAAAGTGCGGCGTCAAGTTCCTTCGACGTTTTGATTCCGAAACCCTCTAAAATGCTTTTTAAATTCTCAACCTGGCCGTTCTGGCCTTCGTTTGTTTCCTTCATACTCTCACCGCCTTAATAGTATTCATCCGGGGCCGTAACGTGGAACCAGACGTTTGTTCCGTTCTGCCGCCAGTCAACGCGAAGATATTCAAATTCCTTCGTGACCGTCTTGTCGATGTCAGCTTCCGTCCTGTCGTCGTCCAGGTACTTTTTGAACTTCCTTGTCCGGCCGTTGGCTTTTAAGATGATCCATTCGCGCCCGATCTGCCAGCGAATATTTTTCTGAATTTCTTCGTCCCATTCCGGGAAAGAACAATACTGATATTCGCGGACGAAATGAACCGTTTTCGGGTACATAGTAATCTTTGTGTTCATTCCGACGCTATTCATGTACTTTACGCAATGGGCGGCGAACAGTTCTTTCTGATCGGGTGTAAGATCTTCATATCCAGGCGTTTTTGTGATGTCGAAGCCGTGAATAAAAAGAATGTCTTCGGCGGCGCGTAAACAGTAATCAGAACGGCCGCACGTTTCGTATAATCTGCATACACCTTTGTATGATGTGTTGATCGTTGGTTTATACATGGTTCCACCTTTCCGGCCCTTACGGGCCAATTAACGCGCTATCGCGCGGAATACAGATTTCAGTTACCAGATAACAGGTTCCCCTAAACAAGCGGAGAAGAAGCCGAGGCCCGCCCCGACGCTCGAACGCGGGCCGGCCAAGTACAACGCGGAAGGGCCAGCGCCCGAAGCGCCGTTGCAACCGCCAGAGACGTAACACACCGCTTCGTCCAGGTCTGCGTCAGCCGCGAACCAGGCGTCGTCTTTGTCCATGCCTTCGGTGATGATCCCTAAATCCTTTAAGATCTCCGGGATCTTGTCCGCTGGAAGATCTACAACCACGTCGCGGCGTCTCACCGCGTCCCAGCCTTCCACTTCGCCGGACGTTGTAATCATCAAGCCGTCTTCGCCTGGGCCAATCTTTACCGGATCTGGGAACGGAAGATCGTCAATGTGAACTTCCTTGAATTCCTGGCTTCTTTCGGAAAGGTCGGCTTCCGGGTGTGCCGCGTCATTGTCTGGCATATACTGGAAGACGCCATTCTTTAAGCGCATACCGGCGATCATTTTCCAAACCAGGCCGACCACATCAGCGACGCCCGTTTCTTTGTTCCCGTTATGGAACCAGGAAGCCGGGCCGGATCCGGTCAGTGTCCGCCAGGTGTTCGGGACTTTGATTCCGACTTCGGTTTCGTCATTGTGATAGTGGCCTTTCCAGGTGTTTCCGTGGACATCCGGGTTCGTGTGCTTTCTTAACCAGTTCCATTCGATGGCGGTCATTAAGTGCCAGCCGGCGCCCTTCTTTCTACAAGCCGCGATCGCGTCGTCCATGTTGATAGATACCTTCGGATCCATCAGCGGCAACGAATACGCGCGGCCGTTCTGGACGCAATTCACGAAGCGGCTAAGATATACGGCGTCATACTCAACACCACGCACAAAGAACATTCTGTCGGCTTCTTCCGGCGTCTTCGCCGTGTTCTCAACCTTTAACATGATGGATGGGATCCCCATGTCGTCATACTTCAAAACAACGCTTTCCTTTGTGTTACTCATTCGCTCATTTCCTCACTTTCCTTTTTGTCGAACATTCCCAGGCGTGCGCCCAACTCGACGCAACCCAGAACAATTTGTGTCAGATCTTTTCCAGATACACCGGCAAATTCAAAACTTAATGTCGCTTCGCCGTTCGGTTCATCCTTGATATGACAGAAGAAACCCTTTTCGACGGTTTCGCTTGTGCCGTCGGTGTAGTTGAAAACAAAACTTTTGATTTCCTTTTCCTGTGCCATGTGCTTATTTCCTTTCTATCTTCACCGCATAGCCGCGGCGTTTTAACTCAATCACAAGATCTTTTGTCTTTTCAGCTTCCAGTTTTTCCAGGTGGGACATATACTTTTTATAACCTTCTGATCGTGTCGGATCCTTCATCCGGTGAAGATTGTCTTCCGGCGTAAGGTCGAACAAATCAAACGCGGCGATATTTCTAACCGTGTATTTATCAACGATAACCCACCACATATTATTGATATTGTGATAAACGCGCCCCCGGTAAAGGTAGCCGTTCCAGTGGCGGAAATACTTAATATCTCCATTCCGAAGGACTTTCTTGTCGCGGTCTAACCCGTTATATAACGGTTGTTCTTCCCCGTCTGTGTCTGTAAGATTAAAATTCATGTCCTTTTGCTCATGGTGCCATTCTTCCACATAACGGGCTTTGATCCATTCTTCCGCCAACTTCGGGTTTAACCGGGATTGATCCGGCGCCAGATCTTCAAGCTGGTTCACGATATAGACAATTTTATTCATGTACTTTATGTACTGAAGCCGTATCAAATAGGGCATTTTCTGAAATTTTTCGAAATCATACCGGCCGCCGTTTGGATTTTCAAAACTCACATTCTGGAAGAATTCAATCTTGAATCCTCTGGGATAGCGTTCCGCGTGAAGTTGCAGATCTCCGCGTCGTCCTACAAAGTAGCTTTTTCTAATAACCTTATGGACGTTTTTATCCTTTTCGATTTCGAAGCCTTCATTTCTCAACATATTAAACACGCGATGTAAAAGCGCATAATGATGAAAGCGTTGTCTGTACCAATCCGGCCCATTGCTTTCTGTGTTGTTGACAAATGAAAGGGATGTGTCATAAATGCTGTAACAATCCTTATTCAATTTTTCTTACCTCTTTTCGCTTATTTCCAACATCAGCCGCCGATTGCAGTTGGCTTCCTGGCTATATGTCGAAGTGCTGGCGGCCTTATCTGGCCGCCGTTACGGTCTGTTTCTCTTGCAGTTCCAGGCCGATCAGAATTCCCTGGATCAAAATTTTCTTATCCTGGGGAAGTGACATCATGGAACGAATGAAGTTCTTGTCTTCCTTGCGAACCATCGTGACGTTTTTGTCTGTGGTGGTATTTGCCATAAATACGGCCCCCTTTCTGATTGATTTTCGAAGTCTTCCCCTTTATAATGAACCTATCAGGGCCAGCCCACCCGGCCCCGATCTAGTTCATAGGAAAGGGGGCTTCGAAATGATTTACGTCATTCCGAAAGAAGAAGGCTTTCTTGAAGTGAAGCCTGGCGATTACATCTGTAACAATTGTAACGAACACATTCAGAATGTAAAACCAGTTTCAGAAGATAGCCGCTTCGGTTATCTGAAACCGTGTGAAAAGTGCGGTTGCACTTATTTCTATGGGTTCAAGTAATCAGAAAGCCCTTCTTCATTCAGCGCGTCGTCCGTGTCACCGGGCGGCGCCTTTTTGTTTTACAAGTCATTTTGTTGTATCTGTTTGACTTGATGAAGTCATTATATAACGCTTTTTTGGTTGTGTCAAGTCATTTTTGGAAAGTTTTTGAATTATTTTGACTTGACTAAACCATTTTTACGGTATATACTATAATCATCCTTTACAGAAAGGGGGTTAAGTCAAATATGGAAATGCACGAAAGAATTAAAGAGTTGCGAAAAGAATATCTTCATTTATCGCAAACTGAATTCGGTGAAAGGTTAGGGGTTAGCCGTTCCGTAATAAACAATATAGAAAGAAACGCCCTTGCGCGGCCGGATCAGAAACTTTCTTTAATCAAGTTAATGTGTAGTGTTTTCGATGTAAACGAAGAATGGATTGTGAACGGCACTGAACCGATGTTTGTTGAAACGCCTTCTTCCACAATGGAACAATTAAAAAAGGAATTCGGGCTTGATGATTTTAGTTATAATCTGGTTTACCAGTATTTGAAATTAGACGCCGATCAGCGTCAGGCGGTAAGAGATTTCTTTTATAATGTGGTAGAAACCGGAGTAATGGACGAAGACTTGTTCGGCGATGTGCCGAAGACACCGGAAGACTTGGAAAAGGAATTTCCGCCGGTCGAACCAGAACGGAACAAAGAAACGGGCTAGGTGTAAAACCACCCGGCCTTTACTTAAAAAGCTACCAGATCAACAAGTATATCTTCGTCCTTCCGTTGAACCTTAAATTATAATACATTGCTTGACAACTTGCGTAATATATCGCGTAGACGCGACGACTCTTGTATTCTATGTATTTAATTTTCTTCATTAGCGCCACCCCTTTTCCTGAAAAGGCCGGGCTAAGTCATTATAAGTTTAACGGAATCGAAGGTATACCGGTATTTTTTGGAAGGGGGTAATTGAATGATCGTGAAGACCGCCATCGGTGCCGCGGTCGTCTTCCTGGCTGTGTGGGCCTGGAAGATCCATATATACTTGAAATGGCAAAAAAGAAAAGAACGCGACGAAGCACCATTTCACCGGTGGGCCGATGAAGTCCACCAGCGGCCGGGACAGAAAGAAAAACTTCGACAGGCAAAAGAAGAAGACATTTCCGTTCATTTTGAAAGTGAAAAGAAGTGTTTCGCCAGGATGAAGGCGCCGGACGACCAGGAAGAAGTCTGGTGCGGCCTGGGGATGTGTCAGTGTGGCACGTTCAAAGCCGATCATTTACCTTGTAAGCATATTTATAAGCTTGCACTAATAAGGGGGATGATCGAATGATTATATTTATTGTATTGCTCATACTGTTATTTGTGTTGTTTCTGAAATCTGGCGAAAAGACGGTGAAGAAGGCCCTGGAAAGTGATCGGATATTTCTTCCGTTCGACGACTCTATCCATCAAACGCCGCCGCAACAAGACCGGATCAAACGCGCGGTTGAACAGAATTTGAAGGTGAAGACGCTTTTGTCCAACGGGTACAGTGGAAAGATTATCGGGACGACCGGAAATGTGTATCTTGTGACGCTTAAAAATTGTACGTGTCAGGATTTCAAGCGTCGTCAGAAGCCTTGTAAACATATGTACTTTTTGGCCGCTCAAACAATGCGTTGCAACATTTCAGAAGCAAACGGAAAGTATGAACTAGAGAAATTAAATTAACTGAATAAAAAACAGCCGGTCAACGACTGCAATCACTGACCGGCTTTAATACCAGGCAACCGAAAAAGGTCTTCTGATATTGGAAATAAGCACCCTATATTATAGCAGAGAAGGCCAGGAAATGCAATCGGCTTTCTTTTTTATACCCTTTTTCTGTTCCTGGAGAAAGGGGCTTTTCATGGCTTATGTCAGGAATAAGAAAAAGATCCTGAAATTCTGGTCGAAAAAGAAAGCGGCTCTGTACGTCCGCGTCTCGACCAGGTATCAGGTTGATAAAGACAGTCTTCCTTTTCAGCGCAAAAAATTAAAGGAATACTGTAAATTTTTAGGGATTGAAGATTTTGTGATTTTCGAAGACGACGGGTATTCGGCGAAGAATACCGATCGGCCGCATTTTCAAGAAATGATGTCGCGTGTCAGGGACGGGGAATTTTCCCACCTGATCGTCTGGAAGGTGGATCGTGTGTCCCGAAATCTTCTGGACTTCGCGGCGATGTACCAGGAATTAAAAGACCACAAGGTCACTTTCATTTCGATGAATGAACAGTTCGACACTTCGACCGCCATCGGCGAAGCTATGTTGAAAATTATTCTGATTTTCGCCGAACTTGAACGGAATATGACTTCCGAACGTGTAACCGGAATCATGCTGGATCGCGCGGAACAGGGCTTGTGGAACGGGGCGCGTATGCCGGTCGGCTATCGTTGGAACCCGGAAATTAAATTCCCGGAACCGGATCCAGAGGAAACGAAGATCGTCCAGTTTATTTTTGACGAATACGAACGGGTTCGTTCCACAACGAAGATCGCCCGGTATCTGAACCACAATCAGATCGCGTCGAAGCGTGGCGGCCAGTGGACTTCGAAGCTGATCCGCGATATTATCCGAAATCCGTTCTACATTGGGACATACCGGTATAATTTGCGTGAGTCCGGCCGTGGCCCATTGAAGCCGGAAAGCGAATGGATCGTTCGGGAAAATAATCATCCGGCCATTATCACGAAAGAACAGTTCGACCGTTGCAACGCGATCATGGATGAAAACGGAACCAGCCGCGACACGTCCGAACTTCGGGCCAGGAAGTACGTTCACACCTTTTCCGGTCGCCTGGTGTGCGGCAAGTGCGGCGCGAATATGATCGCGTCGAAGGATAGAGCCAGGGCGAACGGCTGGCGGCCGTCAATGTACCGTTGCGCCCAGCGGTCGCGAATGATGGATTGCGACAACTCAAAGACAGTAAACGAAAGCTATATCGGCCCGTTTATCTTTAACTATGTGGCGAACCTGGCGCGGATCCAGAAGAATTTTAAGAACATTAAAACCCTGGAACAGTTGGAAAAGGAACTATTGAAAGGGACAGAATTCGAAAATATGAAGGTCAGCAAAGAAAGCCTTCGCCGGACTTTCGACGCCCTGGCCTTCCAGGAAGTCGGAAAAGGCGCGTATCTGCCGGACATCGACCTTTCAGACGGCGACGACGATTACACGGCGGCCGAACAGCTTTCCATTCTGAAACGTGAACTTGATAAGTGTAAGACCGCGATCGACCGGTTGACGGATCTTTATCTTTACGATCCCGATTCCATGACGAAAGAAGAATTCGCAAAGAAGAAAAGGGATCTTGTGAATAAGATCGCCGGATATGAAAAACAGATCGAAGCCAGCCAGGCCACGGGCGGCAAGGACGATCTGGCCGACCTGGAATTCATCAGGAAGGCGTCGGCGTTCCTGGTCGCTCAAAGGATCGTTTCGAAGAAACACGTTGATTATATCCAGATGGCCCTTGACCTGGACAACGAAATCCTGAAGGATTTTGTCGATCAGGTAATCGACCGGATCGAAATTCTGGAAGGCCGTGTCCGGTCAATCCGGTTCGTGAACGGTCTTGTCCATGAATTCACATATTCAACCCCGGCGGATCTTCCGGCCTGCCAGAAGTGCGGCGGCCGTATCGGTTCGACGTGCGGATGTCGGACAAGAACCTTCGATTTTGCCGGCAAGCCATACCGCCGGATCAAAGTCGGGGATCCAGGCGACAAGTTCCAGGGCGTCTCCGGTGCTGTGTGTCCTGAATGTTCCGCCCAGGCCGGCCGCTGGCACCATTGGAAATGTGGAATTGAACGGTGTCCGATCTGCGGTGAACAGTTAATCGCTTGTGAACACGGGCCGAACGGGAAGAAATAAAAGAAGCCGCTATTCAAGGCGGCTTCTTTCTAGTAATAATATATTTCTGCTTTTTGGGATTCTATATTTGTTTTTGATGCATATTCTTCAAGCATAACTAATCCATATTCGCAAATACAACATTCTTTACGCCTGACCGCCTGGACTGCAACGTGGTGAATTATCCATTTCTTTTTGTGAAATTCAACAATTCTATTTCTTCGAAAATCAGACATCGGATCGCCGTGAAAAAGGCGATTATATTCTTTGAATGTAAATATCATACAGTTTTCCTTTTCACTTTTCTAAAAACCAAGACGCCGAAGAAGCGAAGCCGAATAAACTTTTACCATATCTTCGATCGTTTCGCATTTCGAATAATCAGCGCCAGAAAGAAGTTCTTGTGTGGTCGTTTTAATAAATGCCATGCGCCGATCGTAATCACCAGATTCTGCTTCGATGATCTTTGTTAATTTATCAGATCCGGAAATTTTATTTAGTTCCGTTATGGCTTTATCATAGCGAACTTGTCTTTCCATCATGTGGCGTCTGGCCGCCTGGAACGAATCAGGAATGACACCGCCAGGGAAATATTTATTTAAATCAATTTTTAAAATATATTTATTTTCCATGCGCGTCTCCTATGGAACAAAGTTTTCGCTTACCCATCCGCAACTTTCACATTTAAAATTCCACATTTGAGCGTCGAACTGACTCAATGTATAAAGACGGGCTTTTTCTCTGTTTGATATTTTCCGTGTCCATTTTCCAGTTTTGCAATCACGGAACACTTCGCGTCCGTTAAGGTCTTTACAAACATACAAAGGGAATTGGTAATATATGTGTATTTTTGTGGATCCGCAAACAGGACAACAGTTCCCTTCACCGAATTCGTCGATCGGTATTTTCTTTTCTCTGCTCATTTTTGCTTATTTCCTTTCCGGAAAAAGCCTTGTATTTTCAAATAGATTTTAACGTCTTGTTTACTTAAACAATAGGACACCCGAATGTATTGATAAAACAGGTGAGCGGGCGTCCTTTTTTCGCGCTCTCCGCCTCCACGAGCTTTTTCACCTGTTCCATAAAGTACTGCTGTCTCGCCGGTTCCTCCGTCGGAGCCCCTGCGATGATATTTTTATCTGTCATTCTTATGTTTCTCCAAATTTCTAAATTCAATCCTGAATGATTATAACCAAGATTCTCCGAAAATGCAACCTTGTTGTTTCACCTTACTTCCGGATCTGCCCGTCTCCGTAGATGATGTACTTCGTGGACGTCAGCGCAGGAAGTCCCATCGGACCTCTCGCGTGGAGTTTCTGGGTACTGATCCCGATCTCAGCTCCGAATCCGAATTCGAAGCCGTCGGTGAATCTTGTGGACGCATTGACGTAGACAGCTGCCGCATCCACCTCATTCAGGAATTTCTGGGCATTCTCGTAATCCTTCGTGATGATCGCCTCGGAGTGACCGGTATTGTAGTGGTTGATGTGGGCAATCGCCTCGTCCACGGAATCCACGATCTTGCAGGAAAGGATATAGTCCAGGTACTCTTTCCCCCAGTCTTCCTCCGTCGCCGCCGTAAATTCCGGTACGATCGAGCAGGCGTCCTCATCTGCGCGGATCTCCACGTTCTTCTCATCCAGACGCTTTTTCATGAGCGGCAGGAATTCCTTTGCGATCTTCCGGTGCACCAGTGTGGATTCGCAGGCATTGCAGACGCCGATCCTCTGGGTCTTCGCGTTGAAGATGATGTCGAGCGCCATATCGAGATCTGCACTCTCATCCACATAGATATGGCAGTTTCCGGTTCCGGTCTCGATCACCGGCACTGTGCTGTTCTCCACGACCGTGCGGATCAGTCCGGCCCCGCCTCGCGGGATCAGGACATCGAGATATCCGTTCATCCGCATGAACTCGCGCGCCGTCTCATGGCTCGTATCTTCGATCAGGGCGATCGCATCCTCCGGGATATTTTCCTTCTTCAGTCCATTCCGGATCGCTGCGACGATCGCCTTGTTGGATTCCAGTGCATCGCTCCCGCCGCGGAGGATCACAGCATTTCCTGCTTTAAAGCAGAGAGCGAACGCATCCGCCGTCACATTCGGTCTCGCCTCATAGATGATCCCGATGACGCCTAACGGGACGCGTTTCTGTCCGATCAGCAGTCCGTTCGGGCGTTTTTTCATGGAGATGACCTCACCCACCGGATCGTCCAGTCCGACAACCTGGCGCATGCCTTCCACGATGCCTTCGATGCGTTTATGGTTCAGTTCCAGGCGGTCCACAAGTCCCGGAGCCATTCCTCTCTCCTTCGCTCTCGCAACGTCCGCCGCATTTGCCTTTAAGATCTCGTTCTCCTCATCCAGGATCTCCTGAGCAGCTGCCAGAAGTCCTGCATTCTTTAAATTTGTCCCCATTTTTCCGAGAACATAGGAAGTTTCCTTTGCTTTCTGTCCGATTTCTGTTAACATGGCTGTTCCTCCCTGATCCGTGTTCCGGCATCCCGGTCTTTGCACCGGATCACACGCTTTTCTGTCACGATCAAATCTACATTCTTATCATACGGTCCCACCGGGATCTCCCCGAGGATCTGGAACTCATAGGCCAGCGCGATCGTCATATGACCGGCATGCTGTTCCAGATACCGGTCATAGAATCCGCCGCCTTTTCCCAGACGGGCACCGGTTTCCACAAATCCCATTCCCGGGACCAGGATCGGCGCCGTCCGGAGGATTTCTGATCTGGTCTCATCCGCTTTTCGGCATCCGTTCTTTGGTTCCATGATATGAAATGAACCTTCCGAGAGATCCTGCTCCGACTCCGTCACAAAAAACTCCATCGTCTCCCCGGTAACTTTCGGAAGACAGATGATGTATTTTTGTGCCCGGAGTTCCTCTAGAATCTCCCCGGTCCCCGCCTCCCAGCTCAGGGACGCATATCCATACACGGCTTTCGTTTCTGCAATCTCCGGAAGACCCAGGACGCGTTCCGCGATCTCCCTGTCAAGGATCCTCTTTTCTTCTTCCGGCATCGCTTTCAGACGGCTCCGTATGTCTTTTCTGAGCTCAGCTTTCTGTGTTTCCCACATTTCCGTATTTCTTTCCGAGGTCTGTCACGGAGCCGTCCTTCTCAACGATCGAAATGTTGTTCAGATGGCCTCTGAGACTTGCCTTGATGTCAGCGACATACTGCTTTCTGAGCGCCGCCTGCTCCTCTTTCTCCTCATCCGTAAGTCCTACGGACTGGGATTTATGGTAAAGTTCATTGATTCTGTCGATCTGTTCCTGTTTCATGTAATTTTCTGTCCTCTCTGTTTGTTTCCGGGATCTGCGGTTTCCCCGCTTCCGGAATGCAGGTTCCTGCCATCTGATGCACACTCACGCGAAGATGATGATCGACGCAAGCGACTGCGCAAGGCACCCGAATATGCCGGGATACCTTTTTTACGCGTGAATACTCTGGATATAATCCAGCAGCGCAAATTCGCTGCTCTTATTTGCTTTAAAGAGTGTTCCGATCTCCTCACCCTTTAAGATGCGCCACATGACTTCCACATCGTCTGCGTTCGCGATCACCATGTCGGCACCGCTCTCTGTCGCGATCTTTGCCGCGTGGAGTTTTGTCGCCATTCCTCCGGTTCCGACGTCGCTTCCTGTGGTCCCTTTTCCCATCGCCATAAACTCATCAGTCAGGTCATCCACCTGGCTGATAAATTTTGCATCCGGATTTTTCTTCGGGTCATCCGTGTAGAGCCCGTCGATGTCGGAGAGAAGGAATAACAGATCTCCCTCGACAAGAGCCGCAACGATGGCGGAAAGGCGGTCATTATCACCGAATTTGATCTCATATGTAGATACGGTATCGTTCTCGTTTACGATCGGCACCGTTCCGAGTTTTAGAAGTTCATTGAACGTATTTTTCGCGTTTGCGCGGGAAGTATCGTCCAGGATCGTCGCCTTTGTGATCAGGATCTGTGCCGCCGTCTGGTTGTACTCGGAAAAGAGTTTCTGATATACCATCATGAGGCGTGCCTGACCGACCGCCGCGTAAGCCTGTTTCTCGGCAACCGTCTCCGGCTTCTTTCCGCCGAGCGTCTGGCGCCCCGTCGCGATCGCACCGGAGGAGACAAGGATCACTTCTTTTCCCATTCCTCTCATATCGCTGATGACGCGGACCAGTTTCTCGATCTTTGCAAGGTTCAGGTCTCCGGTCTCCGCATGTGTCAATGAGGAAGATCCGATTTTGATCACGATCCTCTTTTTATCTTTTAATAATTCTCTCTCTGTCATATGAAAGTCCCCTTTCCAACGGAATCAGGCAGTACCGCCTTTTTCTCCGGCGCACTGCCGCTTTTACAGTTTAACCTACCGCTGCATACCGCTTGATGATCTCTTCCGCAACCTTCAGGCCGTCCATGGCCGCCGATGTGATCCCTCCGGCGTACCCGGCTCCCTCGCCGCATGGATAAAGCCCCTTTAAACTGCTCTGAAGGCTCTCATCGCGGCAGATCCTGAGCGGTGATGACGTACGGCTCTCGATTCCTGCAAGGACAGCGTCCGCCCGGTCGAATCCTCTGATCCGTCTTCCGAACTGCTCCATCCCTTCAAGAAACGCTCCGTTTAAGGCCTCTGGCATCAGTTCCCGCAGGTTCGCGAAGGAATATCCCCCGCAGAACACAGGTTTCACATCTCCCAGGGCCACCGTCGGTCGGTTTGCGGCGAAATCGCCGTAGAGCTGGACGGGGATCTTTCCTCCGCCGAGCGCGAATGCACGCTCTTCCAGGGTTCTCTGGAATGCGATTCCGCCCAAAGGACCGGCTGTCGGGAAATCCGCCGGAGTGACCGCCACGATCAGGGCACTGTTTGCGATGCCGCTGTCCCGTTTAAAATTGCTCATTCCGTTGACTGCCAGACGTCCTTTTTCCGAGGAGGCGTTCACCACCATTCCTCCCGGACACATGCAGAACGAGTAGACGCCGCGGCCGCTGGTTGTCTTCGCGGTCACTTTATACGGCGCGGCGCCGAGTTTTCCGGCGTCCTCCAGCCCATACTGGTTCCGGTTGATCTGCGCCTGCGGATGCTGGATCCTGAGTCCCACCGCAAACGGCTTCGGCTCCATAAAGACCTTCATCCTGTCAAGTTTCTCAAAAAGATCTCTGGCACTGTGTCCCACAGAGAGGATCACCTGCTCCGTCCCGATCACGGTCCCATCTGCGAGCTTTACTCCGGAAACTCTGCCGTTTTCCTCCAGGATCTCCGTGACTTCCGAGCGGAAATGGACCTCTCCGCCTCCGGCGATGATCCTGTTTCTCAAATTTCTGACCACTTCTCTCAGCACGTCGGTCCCGATGTGAGGTGCATGGTCATAAAGGATCGACGGATCCGCCCCCATCTCCACAAAGGTGGAGAGGACTTTTCCGTTCCTTCCCGAAGTATCTTTTACAAGTGTATTTAGCTTTCCGTCTGAGAATGTTCCGGCTCCGCCCTCACCAAACTGGACGTTCGAGCGGATATCGAGCGCCGGATCCCCGTTTTTCCAGAAATCCTCTACTTTTTTCGTTCTCTCCTCAACGGCATCTCCCTGTTCAAAAAGGATCGGGGCATAGCCGTTTTCGGCGAGTGCCAGCGCTGCGAACATCCCGGCAGGACCTGCCCCGATGATCACCGGGCGCTTTCTCATCTCCTGCGTTCCATGTTCCGGGTACGCATATAGTTTCGAGTCTTCTGCCCGGACATTCTGGTTTGCCGCCTTTTTGATGACTGCTGCCTCTTTTTTTCCGCCTGCAAGTGTCACATCCACAATATAACTGAACAGCAGATTCGGCTTCTTTCTCGCGTCGATGGAGCGGTGGACGATCTGGATCTCCCCGATCGCCGATTCATCGATTTTTAAGAGCTTTGCCGCCTTTTTCTTTATCGCCTCTTCCGCGTGATCCACGGGAAGTGTGAGCTGATTGATCCGGATCATATGTATGTTTTTTCCTTTCCTGTCTTCCCCGGGCTCTGTTCCCTTCCGATCCGGAGAATTTCACCTGTTTTTCCTGTCCCCGGACAGTTTTTCTGTATCCTTGGACGACCCCTGCGGCTGCATGAGATCCGGCTGCATATCCGGATGACCATGCCCACTGCAGGTTGTATCCGCCGCAGATCCCATCGACATCCAGAAGCTCCCCGACCATGTAAAGTCCGGGAACGCGTTTTGACTGCATAGTTTCCGCTTCTATCTCTGTTGTATCGACACCGCCTGCACAGATCTGGGCCTGTTCAAAAGGATTTGTCTCCTTCACCGGGATCACAAACTCCCGAATCACAGAAACCAGACTGTTCAGCTCCTCTTTCGTCAAGAGTCCCGCCTGTCTTTCGGGCCGGATCTTTGCCGCTTTTAAGAGCACCGACGCGAGTTTCTTATTAAAAATACCGTTTAAAAATGTCTCGGCAGTTTCCCCCGAAAGGCAGGATCTCTGCTCCTTCAAAAGATCCTGGACTTCTTCTTCATCCAGATCCGGCAGAAAGTTCAGGACTGCAGACACCTTCTGCTTCCGATCCAAAAGCTTCGCCGCATACCTGCTCACCTGGAATACCGGGATGCCCGAGATCCCGTAGTCCGTGATCTGGAGTTCTCCCCGGTCTTTTGCCGCTGTCTTTCCGTCCCCGGTCCGGATCTCCACAAGGCAGTCCGTCCGGACTCCGGAGGCTTTCGGGAGGAGATTTCCTTCGCATTTCAGCTGGACAAGCGCCGGGAGCGGCTTGATGATCCGGTGTCCAAACTGTCTCGCGAGCTCATAGCCGCTTCCGTCGGATCCTGTTCCTTTCGCCGCCATGGAACCGCACGCCAAGATCAGGAAATCACCTGTATAGATCCCACGGTCTGTCTCGACCGAAAAACGGTCTTTCTGTCTTTTCGCGTTCCGGACTTCACATTCCGTAATGATCCGGACTCCCGCACGGTCCGCTCCCCGGAGCAGTGCATCGAGGACCGTCTGCGCCTGACCGGACATCGGATATATATAGCCGCCGCGGTCCATCGTCAGGACACCAAGTTCCCGGAAGAACGCTGTCGCGGCGGACGGTGGAAAATTCCGGATGGCGGCTGTTTCAAATCCGCTCTGATCACTCCTGTAGCAGGAAGGATCCATATAGAGGTTTGTCAGGTTGCACTTGCCGTTTCCCGTTGACAGGATCTTTTTTCCCGGTCGGGCCGTGTGCTCCAGGACCGTCACATCCGCACCCTGTTTTGCCGCAGTGATCGCGGCCATAAGTCCTGATGCACCGCCGCCGATGATGATCCCTTTCCGTCCTCTGAAACTTTCCGCCATTCTATCTCTCCCCTGTACCTGATTTACGGCAACCGTTCATCTGTGCGATGATCCGCGCATGGAACCCGATCACAGATCATCCGGGGATCATCCCGCCGAACGGTTACAATTTATATTAGTATATCGACCTGAACGCAAAATTTCAAGTATCAACTGCTGTAAGATTCCAGATAACTGAATATTTCTGCCATTGTCGGAAACCAGATCCCGGTCATCAGCCGTTCCTGTTCTTCCTCCGGAAATTCTGCGAGCGGCATGTGGGTAAAGAGATCCGTGGTCTCCTTTCCCTTATCGTATACGATCAGATATCCTTCCTCGGCAACAAGAAAATATCGTTCTTCCTCCTCCGCCATCGTCTCATGTTCCACCTGTTCCTGGTTTAAGACCACATGGATCTCCTCCGTCTCCTTCGCGAAGACCGGCTCTTCCACAGACTGCTGCATCTGTACCTCCTCTGTTCCCCGGGCTTCCTCCCCCGCAGTCATAAGGAACAGCGTGATCAGGCTGGCGGATGTCAGAAAGAAAAAGAAAAGAAAGCAGGATACATACTTTTTCATAGGAATATTCCTCCTTTTATGAAAGTATCTGCTTTCTTTTTCTTTTTTAAACATATATTTTTATTTAACTGGAAATTCCGATGGAACTTCCCGTTAAATAAAAATTTTACATTAAATGAAGCTTTCTGAACACCCTGAGAAGTTTCGTTCCGCCCGGCATGGTCTTAAGTTCCGCCGCAGACAGGGCGCCAAGCTTGATCAGGAGCACACCGTAAACGATCACTGCAACCATCATCGCAAACATCGTAGAAAGCGCATTGCTCTTTACCGCGAGATGCACAAGCTGATAGGAGCCAAACGCGAAGAGTCCCATCACTGCAGAAGCGATCACCGGGATCACAACGGTCTTTTTCATCTCCTGCCGGTAACCGAGAAGATTCCGGATGGATCTCGCATTCATCAGGCACATGAACACCGCGAACAGGATATTCGCAAATACCATGCTGTAGATTCCCATATGGAATCCCAGCGCCATGATCTCAAGTGCGATCAGATGGAGGACAAGGGAGATCACCGCGTGAAAGATCGGAAGACGCATTTTGTCGATTCCCTGAAGGATCGCGTTCGTCACCGTAGAGACGGAGTAAAATACGACCGCAAGAGAACCGTAGATCGTCATCCGGATCGCCAGGGTATTATCTCCAGAGAACAGCAGGTTATTCACCGGTCCCGCAAGTACCGTAAGTCCCACAGTGGACGGGATCGCCACAAAGCAGGAGAAACGGATCGCAGATGCCACGCGCTCTCTCACAAGCTTTTTGTCTCCCATCGCCACTGCCCTGGATACGGACGGGATCAGGGAGGACGAAAGGGCATTGGAAATCGCCATCGGCACATTGATCAGCAGATGGTATTTTCCTGTATACACTCCCCAGATGGAGGCAAATTCATCTCCCTGTCCGAGAGTCTTAAAGTTGTATGCGAGAATCCCGTTATCCAGCACGCTGTTTAAGTTGTAAATCGCGGAACTCAGGATAACCGGAACGACCGTGAAGAACAGGACTCTCGTGATCTCCTTATAGCTCTCCACAAATTCCGTCTGATCCCTGCGGATCTGACGTCTGCGGACGTTTCTGCTGATTGCAAAGAGGAAAAGCAGAAAGATCAGCGCCGTGAAGGCGCCCGCACCTGTACCGATCGTTCCTCCGGCAGCTCCCCAGGCGTTGGAATAGCCGGTTCCTGTCTGGTTCTTTAATACTTCTGTCTTTAACGCCTCGTTAAAGAGAAAGCTTCCTGCAGCCACGCTGATGATGGCATTTACGATCTGTTCAAAGACCTGGGAAAAGGCCGTTGGCACCATGGTTCCCTGTCCCTGGAAATATCCGCGGAACACACCGAGATACGCCATGATCCAGACCGTCGGGGCTAATGTCTTTAATGCAAATGCCGCATAAGGCATAAAGAATACGTCTCTCGCAAAGAAATCAGCGCCGAACCAGATCACTGCGGCCGCAAATGCACCAACGATCGTTGCATAGCAGAGTGCCGCGCGCAGGATCCTCGCGGCGTTCCGGTATTGTTTTCCTGCAAGTCTCGCGGAAACCATCTTCGACACGGCGAGCGGCAGGCTGTAGGAAGACAGGAGCAGCGCAATATTGTATACATTAAACGCAGTTCCATAATACCCCATTCCCTCATCACCGATGATGTTGATCATCGGGATGCGGTACGCGATACCGATGATCCTCACCACGATGGACGCCACCGCCAGGATACTTCCCTGGACGACGAAATTGGATTCCTTCTTCTTTTTCTGTCTGTTACTTTCCATAAATTTCAGCTTTATCGAACCTGTCTGCTCCTACAATGCAGATCCAGGTCTTTCCTTTGTTAAGCATAACTTCCTTTCCTTCAGAGTCATAGTAGCGGGTCGGTCCGAAGTCCCCATCCTTTTTCCAGGAGACCGGAACGCACTTTCCGCCTGTAAAGACATAACCCGCTCCGCCTTTGTGGACGTTGATGTTGAGGTAATCGGTGCTGGCATAATGTCCCCACTCCACGTACTGGAAGATGACATTTCTGACAGCGATCTGTCCGCTGTCGCCGTTGTGTTTTCCGCCGTACTGGAAGCGGTAATATTTTCCATCACTCTCATTGTACTCAAACCAGGGATTGTTCATCGTATAGGACGGATACATCTTATACGCATCCTTCGCGTCGGATTCCGCCGGAACATAAGTGCCTGTCCCTCCCGCGAACTGAAAATGTCCTGTGTAGGTATCGCTGTAGGAGGTCCGGTAACCGAGCTGGCCGATCGTCTTGTTTAACTTTGCCCCGCTCGTATACGCGTTGTGCGGTGCCTTTTTGTCCTTCGTGCGGTAATATGCGTTTCCGCCTGTACTGTCAATTCCGTTGATATTGTCCACATTTTTGAGGTACGGAACCGCGAAGGTACTCTGCCCATAGTGGGCATAGATCGCGTCATACTCTCTTGCGAAGTATGTATAGTAAGTACGGCAGCTTCTGACGGAGCCGATCCTCTCAAGATCGTCGTAGTCCTCAAAGATCGACATAAACCGGTTCATATCGCCTTCCACCGGTGCCTCATAGACTACATCCGCCCGGTTAATCCCGTACTGGGGCAGAGATGCCTTATCATTGCTCATCATGACCGCGACCGGACGTCTGTTGGCTTTCGCCACATCCACCATCTCACCGGTCAGGTAACTCTGGATCTTTCCGTCGA
>ERZ772969.88-NODE-88-length-95407-cov-5.184453_pt1 | contig 95407 bp, 92 predicted proteins | sample MGYA00511676_ERZ772969 | MGnify/ENA primary metagenome ERZ772969 (study PRJEB29015, sample SAMEA2737651) | human gut metagenome | biome: human gut; feature: human-associated habitat; material: faeces | place: China | collected 2012 ... | reverse complement strand
CAGCTCACGACAACTATCCTACCTATAATCTCTGTAAAAAATGGGGCATCCGTCCTTTCATTGACATGAACTCCAACCGTGGCAGACCCCAGACCATCCCGAAACATCTGGACATTGATGATGATGGGACTCCTTTGTGCGCTGCTGGATTCCGCATGGTCTACTGGGGGTACAGCCCGAAACGGCATGACTGTAAATGGCGCTGCCCAGCGGCCTGCGGGAAGGAGGAAAAGTGTACGTGTGAAGTCCCCTGTTCCTCTTCTTCCTATGGGCGCTGCATTTATACCAAACCTGATTGGGATATACGTCTGTATCCTCCGGTTCCAAGGGGAACAGAAGAATATATAAAGACCTATAATAACCGCACAAGTTCAGAGCGGGTTAATAACCGGATCCTCAACGATTATCATTTACATGATATGAAGATCCACAGTAACAAACGGTATTCCTTCTTTGCAATGATTGCCGGAATCAACATCCATCTGGATGCCAGAATCAAAAAACAAAAGCAGGATTCTGCTGCATAGTCGCAGCACTAAGCATAGAGAATTCCCCTCGGCTTGCCTCTCAGGAGGCAGGTCTGGGAAAGTGCGCCCTTCACCAAATACTCGTAACGATTCCAAGCACACCACAGTTTTGTCTGGCTGATTCCGCCCTGTATGCAAAAATCTCATCCTTTATGCATTGTGTTTCCGAGACTACTCAATTAGGATTTGTCTTTACCTGCATTATATCATAATTAAACTTTATTTAACCCTCCTTTTATCTCATATTTAAATATCCGTTATCGAAAAATTCATTTCACACAAAAAGTCACAAATTCTATCCATTCGCCTCATATCATCCCGTCCATTCAGTCCTTCTATATCCACAAATCCCGTACAAAACAGCACTAAATACCGCCAAATATCACGCTTTTTAATGCCCCAATAGACTAGCTCACAAAACATTCTGCCACGTATTCACTTGTCTCTTTCTTTATATTATAAATTATCCCCCGGCTTTCCTCAATCCCTATTTTCCACGAGATAACTTAAGCCAATTTTGGGGGAAGATACACTATTTTACGTTCAAATTTGGGGGATAACGCTATCCCCCAAATTCCCCCCAAATCTCATGATAAAATATGGTATTTTATGATAATTTATGAATTTCTCTCAAATCGCAAAAAACCCTTGAAAACGCCCATTTTCTGAGCTTTTCAAGGGTTTTAACCTGTATTTTATCTAGGAAATTAATTTCCCATCTGTGCAGCAACCTCTGCCGCAAAATCTTCCTGCTTCTTCTCAAGACCTTCGCCTGTCTCAAAGCGGACAAATCTCTTTACCGCTACAGGAGCTCCGGCCGCCTTAGATACGTCCTCAAGGTACTTGCCAACCGTCTGCTTGCCGTCCTCAGCCTTTACATATACCTGATCTACCAGACATACTTCCTTAAGCTCCTTGCTGATACGACCCTCGATCATACCATTGATCACCTTCTCCGGCTTCTTGGATTCCTGCGGATCGTTCATGATCTGCGCGAGAAGAATCTCCTTCTCGTGTGCGATATACTCTGCACTCACCTCTTCTCTGGAAACATACTTCGGATTTAAAGCCGCGATCTGCATTGCAATATTTACCAATGCCTCTTTTACAGTATCGTTCACAGCCGTAGTATCAGCCTCTACGATCACGCCGATTCTTCCGCCGCCGTGCACATAAGTTGCCACGCAGCCGTTTGCTGCAACAACCTTCTCAAATCTGCGGATCTTTAAGTTCTCACCGATCACTGCGACCTTCTCTACCAATGCGTCGTTTACTGTCTTGGATGCATCCTCATTCCAAGCCTCTGCCATAAATGCGTCCATATCTGCAGCATCAGAATTTGACGCCTGTACTGCAACCGCCTTTACGAACTCTTGGAATGTCTCGTTCTTTGCAACGAAATCTGTCTCGGAATTAACCTCGACAACAGCTGCTGTTTTCTCATCCTTCATGACAACGGCGCAAAGACCCTCAGCTGCGATTCTGTTCGCCTTCTTCTCTGCCTTTGCCTGTCCGTTCTTTCTTAAGAACTCAACAGCCTCATCCATATTTCCGTTTGTTTCATTTAATGCCTTCTTACAATCCATCATACCTGCGCCGGTCATCTCGCGCAGTTCCTTTACCATAGCTGCTGTAATCGCCATTTTGCTTATCCTCCAACTGAAATCTTACGCTTCCTCTGCCATCTCCTGCTCGTCAGCCTCTGCGGACTCTGCTTCCTCTGCAGTCATTTCCGCTCCCTGATTTGCCTCGATCACAGCATCTGCCATCTTGGAAACGATCAGCTTCACGGCTCTGATCGCATCGTCATTGCCCGGAATCACATAATCTAATTCTTCCGGATCACAGTTTGTATCAGCAATACCGATCAGCTTAATTCCTAATGTATGCGCCTCCTGAATGCAGATTCTCTCCTTCTTCGGGTCTACAACGAAAATCGCATCCGGAATTCTTTTCATATCCTTAATTCCGCCAAGGTTCTTCTCAAGCTTCTCCCACTCCTTCTTAAGAGCGATAACCTCTTTCTTCGGCAGTACCTCAAATGTACCGTCTGTCGCCATCGTCTCGATCTCTTTCAATCTTGCGATACGGCTCTGGATCGTCTTAAAGTTGGTCAGCATACCGCCTAACCATCTCTCATTTACATAGAACATACCGCAGCGCTCTGCCTCTGTCTTGATCGCATCCTGCGCCTGCTTCTTTGTACCGACAAAAAGAATCGTGCCGCCTTCTGCAACAATATCAGCAACTGCCTTGTAAGCTTCGTCAACCTTGCCGACAGACTTCTGCAGATCGATGATATAAATACCGTTTCTCTCTGTGTAGATGTAAGGAGCCATTTTCGGGTTCCATCTTCTCGTCTGATGTCCGAAATGAACGCCTGCTTCCAGTAACTGTTTCATTGAAATAACACTCATTTTTTTACCTCCATGGTTTTTCTTCCATATGCTTCATCCCGCAAGGCAACCAAAACGGCACCGGCCCGGTGGTCGGCATATGTGTATTTTTGCAAGACAAACGTGGTGTTATCGCACTTTTGTCTCAGAACCTTGCAAATTATACCATAAAACAAAAAAAGAAGCAAGCATTTTTTGCCTGCTTCTGCCTTACTCTATCGGACCTGCGATAATGACCTGTGCAACCTCCTCCATCGTCAGACCATATGGAATCTCATACACACCTGCACGGATGCTGTTGGCATAGCCAAGCTCGGACATATGGCTGCGCATCGCCTGTGCATCCGCGATCAGACCATTTTGCTGCAGCTTCTCACAGACGATCCGGCACACATCCCCGGACTCAACGACAAAACGAAGGCTGCCGGCCGTCTCTCCCGACGGAACCGCAGGTGCTCCATTTTCCGGTGTTTCGGAAGCATGATCCGACTGCATGGGCTGCTCCGGGACCGGTGCAGTCGTTCCGGCGTCTTGCGGCAGCGTCCCCTGCTCCGCTATCGGTGTGCCTGCGGGCGGCGCTTCCTGTCCTGCTGCCTGCGTATCTGCAGGCGGCGCTACTGTTCCCTGTTTCGTTTTCTCCGTCTCCTGCGCCTTCTTCGCCTCCGTTGCCTGCGAGTCATCCTGCATGACCATTCCAAGCTCCTGTGCCCGCTGCCTGATCTCCTCGTCTGTCATTTCCGGCTTTCTTAACGAAAAACTGATTGCCAATATCAGCGTCGTGACAATCATTCCGGTTCCAATTCCCCGCAAATAATATTTCAGTTTCACGATACTTACTCTCCTCTATAAAGTCCAATCATCAGCCGCACCTCTCCGATGCCCATGCCAAGCGTCCGTGCGATTTCCACCTCAGACATTCCTTCCTTGTGCAGACGTAAAACCTCTTTTGCTCCGTCACGCACAGAAAGCGCACCAAGTGTCTCTCCTTCATCTGTCTGCGGTATCTCCTCACGATAAGATGGCTGCTCATCTGGCGCCTGCGGCTGCCGGAAAGCGGACTGCTCTTTCAACGGCGTTTCAAATATCTCCTCTCTGGCAGGTCCTCTGCTGCCAAGCTCCTTTTGCGCCGCAAAGGTCTCCTCCAGATTTCGGATGTCCGCCGCCAGACGCTGCAGCTCAGAAACCATACCTGTCAGCTCTGTATGCTTATCATTCAGCATACTGTAAAGAAACATGATCTCATTATGCGCCTTATTCATCTTCTCAATAACCGTGTCGGAATACTCGCTGATCGCCATGATCTTATCGTTTGTTTCCTTGCCAAGCGCCCGGTCCACCTGATCGATCGAAGCCTCTATCTGCTCATCAATCATAGCTAAGACCTTATCCTTCGCACGCAAAAGCTCACGCTCGATCAGATTTTTTAATTCATTCTCACTTAACTCCGCAATCTTATTTAGTTCTGACGGTGATAATTTCTCTGCGACAAAAAAGCTTCCAATCATAAATATACTGCCGATCAGAAGCAGCATCCATTCTACTCCAGTCATCTCTCATCCCTCATATTTTCATATCAAAATGGCTGCTTGCGCCCGCAAGCTTTCCGCCCTTTTTCTTCTCGTCCCTGCTCTCCTTAGGCTTCTTCCTCTTACCCTTTTCTCCCTCGTACTGGTTGTTTCCCTTCTCCTTCGCATCGTAGCGATAGCCCTGATTCTCCTTCTGATCTGCCTGCTGTACCTTATGTGCAAGCTGATCCTCCTTTTTCTCGTGCTGAATACTGATATTTTGCTGCTGCACGACTGGCTTATTATCCTCTTGCTGCTTGATATTGCCAATGTCCTGCGTGCGCTGGATCATACCATTTAAAACAACCGGCCGAATTGTCATAGGAAGTCCCCCCTTCTATTCATCGATCAGGATTCCCATATAATTTCCCATCCGTTTGCGCATTTTAAGCAGCGCCTTTGTGTGAAGCTGGGAAACACGGGATTCCGAAACCTCTAAAATATTACTGATCTCCTTTAATGTCAGTTCCTCATAATAATACAGCAGAATCACTCTGCGCTCCTTTTCTGTCAAAAGCTCCAACGTCTCTGACAAAACCTTTTTTAGCTCCTCCTCCGCAACAGACTCCTCCGGCTGTGCAAACTGCGAATTATTTCGCGCATCCATCACCGGCTCTCCGCCCTGTTCCACAAATTCATTGAGGGAGATAATATTCGTCACCTTAAGCTGCGACTGCCACTCCAATAATTCTGTTCCCGTAACCCCAAGCTCCTCTGCAAGCTCCTCGTCGGTAGCGTTGCGCCCCGTTCTTGCCTCGATCGCCTTTACGGCATCCTCCAGCCGTCTCTGCTTTTGGCGGACGGTTCTCGGAATCCAGTCCATTTTACGGATCTGATCCAGGATCGAACCGCGGATGCGCAAGCTCGCGTATGTCTCAAACTTAACGTCCTTTCCCGGATCAAACTTATCAATCGCGTCGATCAGACCAAAAATACCATAGCTGACCAAATCCTCATACTCTACGTTATATCCCAGATACATACTGAGACGCCCCGCCACCACCTTCACCAGTGGCGCGTATTCTGTAATCAGTTTTTCCCGCAGCTCTGCGGAAGGACATTTTTGATATGCCTCCCAAAGCTTTTCTCTCTCAACCGCTTTCATATGAAGCCCCCACGTTTCCAGTTACTATTCCTCTTTCTCTTGCTCCGCATCAGCCTCTGCAAAATCCTCCGCCTTCCGGTCTCCCTCATCTGCACCGGCTGCTTCTTCACCATCCGTGGTTTCTTCTTCCTGCGTCTCCGCAAAAAAATGATCGATCACTGCTTTTGCCAGACATCCAATCACTAAAAAAATAACCAGTACCCAGAAAAGCATTTTCATAAAATCAGTCACTTCCATGTGTGCCCGAATCCCTGCCAGACAGGCAATAAAGCCTGCCAGCAGCATAATAATTGCAGGTAATGCTCTTGTCTTCATCTTTTGCCCCATATCCTTCATTAAATAATCTTTAACGGTTTCCCTACAGATTTAATATAAAACTCGCCTGTGTCGCAGTGCAATTCTACAGTTCTTCCGTAATTTAATCCGGTATCCTCCGCCACAAGACGAATCCCAAGCGCTTTTAAGGTTTCCCGCGCCGTCTGCGCATTTCTCGCCCCAATATTGCCAACCTCCGATAAGCCGCTGACCTCAAACATTTTTGCTCCGCCGGCAATCTTTGCGACCAGACGGTTCTTATTCCCTCCGGCTGCAACCACACGCTTTAACAGCTCCCTGATTCCTGTATCTCCAAACTTTGCAACATTACTGTTATTTCTCACCTTCGTACTGTCTGGAAGCATATAATGCACCATGCCTCCCACCTTTGTCACCGGATCATATAAAACAAGTCCGATACAGGAACCGAGCCCCAGCGTCGTAATTACATTCGGAGCCTTGCAGATATTAAGATCTGCCATGCCCACTTTTACGATTTCGCTCATCCATTCCTCCCTTTATGCTCTGATTCCGAGTGACTGCAAAATCTGTTCGTAGGAATCCTGCTCCGGCATCAAGATAAAATAACCGTTGATCATCACATCCGCGCAGATCTCCGTCTGTATCAGCAGAGCGTTATCGCCATACTGCCCGAACTCAATGGCGGGCACGCTTAAAATCGACGCTGCCATATCAACCGCAATATACGGCACCGATGGCACGATCACAAGATTTGTCAGAGAGGAGAGTGCAGAAAGATACGAGCCTGCAATAATATTTCCAATCTCTTTTAAAGCAGACAGCTCCATCTCTCCAAACGGAACATCATCTCCCACATCCTGCATCATCAGCTTATTTACGAGATAGCGGGCGGACGGAATATCGAGCAAAAACATCATACTGCCGTCAATGTCATTCTCCACCTCTAAAAAAATGCCGACGATCGTCTGATCCTCCTCTCCGACTGCCCTTCCAAGCATGGATACCTCCATGAGCCGGATGTTTGGCACATTCATGTCAATTTTCATGCCAAGCATATTTGCAATCGCCGAGGTCGCATTTCCCGCTCCGATGTTGCCAAGCTCCCTCAACACATCCAGATATTGATTGTTTACATCCTCTAAAGTCATCTTACTCATAAAATCTTTTATTTGCTCCTCTCATAGATAGAAAGTTAGTGCGATCATTCCTGATCACACTAACCCCTTCACCTATACGGTTTCTTCCACGATCGCCCCGATCTCCAGCAATGAGATGAGCTCCTCTCCATGCTTTCCGACACCGTTGATAAATCTGCCGCGGTTGGTATTTCTGTCAATCTGCTCCTCGCTTAAATTCACAACCTCCCGGACCTCGTCGACAATGATACCAATCGCGCCCTTTTCCTCCAGCTTTAAAATAATAATGCGGCTTGCATTCGTATACTCGTCATCCGCCAGATCCATTTTTTTTCGGATGCTCATCACAGGCACGATCTCGCCGCGCAGACTGATGATCCCCTTAAAATAAGTCTGCACCTTCGGAACACGCGTAATATGCTGCATACGCACGATATTGTCGACATAACGGATGTCAATACCGTACTGCTCATTTCCGACCATTACAACGATATATTGCTTTGCTTCTTTTTCCATTACTTCCAGACTATTATTGCTCATGCCATTCACCCTCCATTACATCAATACATTGACATCGAGAATCAATGCCACTTCACCGTCGCCAAGAATTGTTGCGCCGCTGATGATCTTATTGTTATTCATGTACTTGCCGAGAGACTTGATAACGATCTCCTGCTGTCCCATCAGCCGGTCAACGACAAGACCTGCCAGGCTGTCGCCCTTTTGTACGATAACGACGGTAAGACTCTGCGGCTGGCTATCGCCCGGCTCAATATCAAGCACCTGATCTAAGCGGATGATCGGAATGACCTTTCCGCGCAGATGAATGACCTCCTTCGCCTCCACATAGCGGATTTCCTCAACCGGAATATCCTCGATATTGGAAATCGAACCAATCGGAATCGCATACTTCTCATCGCCGATCACAACCATCAGCGCCTGTACGATTGCAAGCGTGAGCGGCAGACGAACTGTAAAGGTGGTTCCCTCCCCGATCTCCGTCTTGACCTCAACGTCTCCACCGAGCGCCTCTATGTTTGATTTTACCACATCAAGCCCGACGCCGCGCCCCGAAATATCGGTGATCTTCTTTGCCATTGAAAAGCTTGGCATAAACAGGAGATTGACAATCTCCTTCTTGCTCATCGTCTCAGACTGCTCCTGTGTGATAATGCCGCGCTCCACTGCCTTCTGGCGGACTGCCTCCACGTCAATACCGCCTCCGTCGTCGCCAACCTGTATGATAACGTTATTCCCCTCCTGAAACGCCTTTAAGAAAATACTGCCGACCTCCGGCTTTCCGTTTGCCACACGCTCCTCGTTATCCTCAAGACCATGATCCGCAGAATTGCGAAGCAAATGCTGCAGCGGATCGCCGATCTGATCGACAACGGTACGGTCAAGCTCGGTATCCTCACCCGACATATAAAGCTCCATCTTCTTATTGAGCTTTCTGGAAAGGTCACGGATCATACGAGGGAATTTATTGACAACGCTCTCGATCGGAACCATTCGCACCTTCATGACAGATTCATGCAGGCTTGTCGTAATCCGCTCCAGACCTTCAATCTGCTCATGGAAGGATTGATTCTGAAATTCTCCGTTTTCTGCAGAACTGATGGAAACAAGACTGTTCTTTGCAATGATCAGCTCGGAAACCTGATTCATCAGTGCATCCAGCTTCTCAATATCCACGCGCACAGTACGGTTTGTCACAGGCTTTGCAGCCGCCTGCTTCTTTGCAGTCCCAGCCGCGGCCGTCTGCGCCTTCGGCTTCTCCGGCTGTGCCTTTTCCGTCTTCTGCTCTGCTGCAGGCTCATTGACCTTTTCTGCTACAGCAGCCTTTTCCTCTGCCTGTTCCTGATTTGCTGCAAGTGTCTCGTAGGAAAGCTCCTCGCCGGCAACGCTTGCAATCTCAGAGACCGCCTTTGCCGCATCCGCAAGCTTCTCATACGGCTCCTCCGATGCCACATAGAAGCTGAAATCAAACTCAAACTTTTCGTCCTCAATATCCTGTGAGCTCGGGGAATAAACAAGGATCTGTCCAAACTCCTCCACCGCCTTAAACACAAGAAATGCTCTTGCCGCCTTTAACAGACATTCCTTTTGAATGGAAACCGTCATGCCGTAAAGATGCTGTCCACTCTTTTCCGCTTCCTTTAGCTTGTCCTTTTCCGAGTCGCTCAGCTCAATCTCTAGATACTTCTTGCCACCGCTTGTACTTTCCTCTGCAGGCGGAGCAGAAACCGGTGCCGCTGCTACAGGCTCCTCCTGCGGCGTCTCACCATTTGCCGCTGCGATCAGCTGATTCAGCTCCCGGATGATCAGTTCATTATCCTCTGTTCCCTCGTCCGAGCTCTCCTTAATATTATTCAGATAGCCCTCAATCGCGTCCAGACACTGAAAAAGAAGATCAATCATCGAGCTGTTGACCTTAAGCCGCTCGCTGCGCACCTCCTGAAAAACATTTTCCATATCATGCGTCAGATGCTGCATGCGTTTAAAGCCCATCGTTCCCGCCATTCCCTTTAAGGAATGCGCCGCACGGAAGATTTCATTGATCGTATTCATATTTTCCGGCTCTTTTTCCAACTCCATGATACAATCGCTCAAATTCTGCAAATGCTCGCTTGTCTCGTCAATGAAAATTTCAAGGTATTGGCTTACATCCATATCACTTTACCCCCACGCTTTTTGTAATCAAATTTGCAATCTCTGTCAGAGGAACTACTTCATCTACCAATCCGGTCTCCGCAATCGCTTTTGGCATCCCGTAAACGACGCAGCTTGCTGCATCCTGCGCGATCACATAAAGCGGTTTCGACTTTGCAAGAGATAAAATTCCATTGGTACCATCCACTCCCATGCCTGTGAGCACGACGCAGACCACCTCATCATAACCGCAGTCTCTGAGCGAATCATAAGTAATATTGGCGCATGGTCTTAGACCACCGATGGCCGGCATATCATTCAACCTGATCTTATGGCTGCCATCCGGGCATTTTTTGACCTCCATATGTCTGCCGCCGGGTGCGATATAGACCGTTCCCTTGTGCAGAACCTCACCGTCTGCCGCCTCCTTAACATGGATCGGACTGACCTCATTGAGTCTGTCTGCCATTGACTTCGTGAAGCCTGCCGGCATATGCTGTATCAAAACCACTGGCGCATCAAGATTTGCCGGAAGATAAGGGATCACACTCTGGAGCGCCTTCGGTCCTCCGGTTGAGCACGCAAGCGCAACGATACGTTTTCCGCTTCTTCCTCCGATCGACGGCTTCCTTGTCACCGTCCTTTGGACACTGCTTGTTCTAAGAGCAGAAGCCGCTTCCTTTCGGTATCCTTCCGTATGAAGAACTGCAGAAAGCACAGCGATCAGACGCTTCTTAAAGTCCTCGCCTTTCGCCTCAATCACGTTCGTCGGCTTCGTCACAAAATCGACTGCTCCGCGCTCCATTGCAAGAATCGTGACCTCCGCGTCCTTTGTCGTAACAGTGCTCACCATGATCACAGTCGCCTTGATCTTCTCCTGCTGAAGCTTTTCCAAAAGCTGAAGACCATCCATGCGGGGCATATTCACATCCAGCACAACACCGTCATACTTCTGCTTTTTTAACTTCTCATATGCCTCAAGACCATCGCGGCAGACATCAACTGCCTGAAATGTTCCTTCTGCATTGATTATATCACAGATAACCCTTCTCATGAGTGTAGAGTCATCAACAACCAAAATGTTTTTCTTCATTTTATCACATACTCCTCTGACGCGACCTGCGTTCTTCCTCAAAAATGAAACGGATAATTTCTTCCCTCGTATTGGCGTCTCTGATCTGAAATTTTGCCCTCACATCAAACAGCCTTTCTTCTGTGTGCTCCCAACGGGCGCAACTCATGACCGAAGCAATGATACAAAAACGCTGATCGACCGCTTCATTTTTTAGAGCAAAGGTAAGCAGTAGCCACTGTCTGGGTGTCATCGGCTCTTTTGTCCGAAACTTTATGCCTCCTCCGCTTAAATCTACAATCGTGCCGGTATGCTCTCGCTCATTTCCAGTATCGGCGCCTTCCTCCTGCTCCTCGCACAAATCCACAAGCAGCGCCTCGGCAGGAATAATTTTCGCTTCTTCTTTTGTGATCATATAGTATTGAAATTCCAAAACAAATGGGAAACGATAATACTCCCGTCTCTGAAATTTCCGCGGCTGTGTCTTTAACTCTACCTCCACAACATACAGATTATCGCTCTTATAGCGCTCCTTGATCTGACCGACCACACGGTACATCCCCGCTTTCGTATAGATCACCAGTTCGATGCGGCTCTCCAGTGAAAGAAGGATCAGCTTTCCATTCTCACTCGGCATGGACAACTCAAGATTGCCGTTTTCCATACAGTCAAGCACCTTACTTTTATAAACTGGAGCTGTCTGCTCCTTTTCTTTTTCCTCGTCCTGCCAAATCGGTGAAATATCCACCTTATCCCCCGGCTGAATCAATTCCTTCACTGTCATATGCTTCACCTCACAACTATCTATGTTTCCAAAAACCTGAGAATATCCGGGAAATACCACCCTTCCATTCTTCCTGCTTCCACGCTCCGTTCAGTAAACCGAGCGCCGCCCGCTCAAAGGCTTTCGCAGATCTGGAAAATGGAAGATACAGGGAAACCGGCTGCTGTTGTCGGACCGCCTTCTCTAATGCCATATCCTGCGGAATCATTCCCGCATAAAAAACACTTCCCTGCAAAAATTGAAACACAACAGAACTTAGCTTTTCGTACACATTTCTGCCCTCCTCCTCGGAAAGCACACGATTTGCCAAAACAGAAATCTTTATCTCCTTGCGTTCAAACGCAGAATTTGTATAGAGCGCTTTTAACAGTGAATAAGAATCGGTCAGGGAGCTTGGATCAGGCGTCGTTATAAGCAAGACCTCGCGGCTTGCAAGAATCATCTGAAGTACCTGATTGGAAACTCCCGCCCCGGTATCAATTAAAATAATATCTGCCAATCCGTCAAGCTCCGCGAAGGAACGTACCATCGCTTCCATCTGATCAAAAGAAAGATTATTTAATCCTGCAATGCCGGATCCTGCGGAAATAAATCCGATCCCCATCGGTCCCTCGGTTATAACGTCTGAAATACGCTTTCCATGATAGAGTACATCTGAGAGATTATAGCGAGGCGCTGCGCCAAACATTATCTCCACGTTTGCCAGTCCGAAATCCGCATCAAATATGATCACGCGTTTTCCGTACTTTTTCATCCAAACAGCAAGATTTACAGCGACATTCGACTTGCCGACGCCTCCCTTCCCGCTGGTAATCGTGATCACTCTGGCATTTGGCTTATTTTCCTGTTTTTTCAGCTTTACAACATTTCTGAGCGCCTCTGCCTGATCCATGAAATCTATCTTCCTCCTAATAATTTTTTTACAATTTTTTGCATATCAAAAATCCCAATATCCTCGGGAACATTCTGTCCCGCCGTCATATAGGAAAGCTTCGCGTCTGAATAAAGTCTGATATTTAAAATGTTGCCATAGGCAGACGTTTCGTCGAGCTTCGTAAAGATCAACCGATAATCCGCAATCTCCTTATAGGTATCTGCGATCTCCAACAGATCACGATACTTTGTCGTTGCACTTAACACAAGATAAACCTCTTTTTGATAGGAACCATCCAATCCCTCCAAAAGCTTTTTCATATCCTGACACTGCTGTTCGTTGCGGTGTGAAAATCCGGCAGTATCTACAAAGATCAGATCATGATCCGTAAACTGTGCAACTGCCTGATTCATCTCCTCTACTGTATAGATGATACTCATCGGAGCATCCAGAATATTCGCATAGGTGCGCAGCTGGTCTGTTGCTGCAATCCGGTAGGTGTCCGCTGTAAGAAACGCAACCTTCTTTTCATACTCTACCTTATACTTGGAAGCAATCTTTGCAAGCGTTGTTGTCTTTCCAACCCCCGTCGGTCCTATGAAAAAAATAACCCTCGGCTTCTTTCCTTCCGTCTCGATGACTGCCGGCTGTCCCAGCTTTAAGATCAGCTTCTGATAAACGTTCGATAAAATAACGTCCACGCTGCTTCCATTCTGCAGCACCTTCTCGCTCTCATCCATCATCTGATTGACATACTGCTCACTCACCTCATTTTCAAGTAGCGTGCGATACAGCATTTTCATAAACTGAAAGCTCTCTGAATTGACGACCGGCGGCTCCAGCTTCTCCGTCTTTCTTGCCTCCTCTGCGGAAAACTGCTTTTCTAATATATTAGATAAATTCTCTAATCTCCGTTCCAATCCCTCGCTCACGCTTCCTCCTGTCTGACTCTCCGCTGTCGGCTCTGTTTTTGGACATTCCGTCTCTCTCTCCACCGGCTTTGGAATTGGTATTTTTTCATCTGCCGCAAGATCGATCGCCTCAGACTTCCCTGACTGGGAAATGCTAAAATCTTCCTTTTCCTCCGCGGCTGCAGTCACCTCATAGGTCGTTGCCTTAAAAATTCCAAGCAGCCCCTTTGGCTTCACTTCCTTGACATTTAAGACAACTGCTCCCTCTCCAAGCTCCTGCTTCGCCTTTTCAATCGCTTCTTCCTTTGTTTTTCCCTCATATTTATTAATGGTCATTTACGCTGTCACCATCCCCACTGATTGTAATTCTACATTTGATTCGACCTCATTATAGGAAACAACGATCAAATCCTTAAAGTATTCCTCTGTCAGCTTTTTAAAATACATTCTGACGATCGGTGAAGTAATCACGATTGCACTCTTGCCCATATTCTCAAGCTTCGATACTTCCTCCTCGACAGAAGAAATGATCGTCTTGGTCTTTTCGGGATCTAAGGTTAAATATGCCCCCTGCTCTGTCTGCTTTACGGAGGACATGATCTCCTGCTCCACATGCGGGTCAAGTGTGATGACGCTTGTCGTCTCGTTGACAGGAAAATACTTGTTTGAAATCGCGCGCTTTAGATTCTGGCGCACATACTCTGTCAACACATCGGTATCTCTCGTTGTTGATGTATGATCTGCAAGCGTTTCAAAAATACTAAGCAGATCGCGGATAGAAATACCCTCGTTGAGCAGATTCTGCAATACCTTCTGTACCTCGCCAAGACCAAGCTGCTTTGGAATGAGCTCGTCGACCAGTACCGGATTGCTTTCCTTGAGGTTGTTGACAAGATTCTGCACATCCTGTCTTGTGAGCAGCTCTGCAATATGTGAACGTATCACCTCGGTCAAATGCGTTGCAATGATCGAAGGCGGGTCTACAACGGTGTAGCCAAGACTCTCCGCCCGCTCCCGCTGGCTCTCTGTGATCCAGATCGCCGGAAGATGGAACGAAGGCTCAAACGTAGGAATACCGGTGATCTCCTCCTCAACATACCCCGGATTCATCGCCATATAATGATCGAACAGGATTTCTCCCTCTGTGACCTGTATACCCTTGATCTTAATAATATACTGATTCGGATTCAGCTGGATATTATCACGCAGACGGATGATCGGCACAACCGTACCAAGCTCTAATGCGATCTGCCTTCGGATCATAACCACACGGTCAAGCAGATCGCCGCCCTGATTCACATCGGCAAGCGGGATGATGCCATATCCAAACTCCAGCTCGATCGGGTCTACCTGAAGCAGAGATACCACATTCTCCGGCTTTCGTATCTCCTCCGCCTCGGTCTCCGCCATGCTGACCTCCTCCTCAATACTCTCAATCCCAATATTCTTGTCCACCATCTTTCCGGCAACCACAAACGCAATGCCAAGCGGTACAAACAAAAACCACTCAAGCGGTGTAAAGATACCTAAGAACGCAAGCGCGCCGCCGACCAGATAAAGCACCTTCGGGATCCCAAAAAGCTGACCAACCAGAATATTGGAAAAATCCGCCTCCTTGGAAGCCTTTGTGACCAAAATACCGGTTGCAAGCGAAATCAACAGAGAAGGGATCTGTGAACACAGACCGTCACCCATCGTCAAAAGACCGTAACGCTGGATCGCCTCGCCAAATTCCATGCCGCTGCGCATCATTCCCATCGCGGTACCACCGATCAGGTTGACAAGCGTGATGATAAGACCTGCCGCTGCATCTCCCTTCACATACTTCGTCGCACCGTCCATAGAGCCAAAGAAGCTTGCTTCTTCCTGGATCTTGTTTCGTCTTTCTCTCGCCTGTACCTCAGTGATCGCTCCCGTATTAAGATCGGCGTCGATCGCCATCTGCTTACCCGGCATCGCGTCGAGCGTAAATCTTGCAGATACCTCAGCCACTCGCTCGGAACCTTTATTGATCACCACAAACTGAATAATGATCAGAATGATAAATACCACCGCGCCGACGATCATATCGCCGCCGCCCACGAAATTACCGAACGTCTCAACGACGTTTCCCGGCTGTCCCGTCGTCAAGATCAAACGTGTCGAAGAAACGTTCAGAGCAATCCTGAAAATGGTCGTAAACAGAAGCAGCGTTGGAAAAAACGACATGTCCAGCACTTCTTTTACAAACAGTGTGTTAAACAAAACAATCAGTGCAAGTGAGATATTTAGCGCCAACATTACATCAAGTAACGTGGAGTTAATCGGCACAATTAAAAAGATGACTGCCGCGAGTATATACAACGCAACGCCAATGTCAGCTTTCTTCATACCACATCCTCCTTCGTCTTCTATTTTTTCATATTATATACCATTGCAAGAATTTCCGCTACTGCCTGATACAGCTCCGGCGGTATTTCACTGCCAACCTCTACATTGGCATAAAGCATTCTCGCTAACGGTTTATTTTCCACAATCTCAATCCTGTTCTCTTTTGCAAGCTCACGGATTTTCTGCGCCAGATGGTCCTCTCCCTTTGCAAGCACGACGGGAGCCTTATTTAATTCCGGCTCATACTTGATCGCCACCGCAAGATGCGTCGGGTTTGTGATGACCACATCCGCCTTCGGCACATCCTGCATCATCCTTCGTCTCGACGCCTCGCGCATTCGCTGACGCTGTCTGCCCTTGATCTCAGGATTTCCCTCAGTATTCTTATATTCATCCTTTACTTCCTGCTTCGTCATCTTCATTTCTTCATTGAAGCGGAACTTCTGGTATGCATAATCAGCGATACCAACCACCAGATATACGATGCTGATCTTTAGACCCGCATCAATAACGACCTCTCCGCACAGCGCGATCGCCTGTCCTAAGGGAATGTCGTAAAGAATAAACAGATCATTTTGATGATCCTTGATCGAGGTGTACGCCACATACATAATCACCCCGATCTTTAATACAGATTTAAAAAATTCAAAAATAGAATCCTTGGAAATAATCCGCTTAAATCCACTGATCGGATTAAAACGGTCCATCTTCGGCTTCATCGGCTTTGTCGATACCTTCCAGCCCACCTGAAAAATACTGATGATGAGCGTGATCGCAAAACCAAATAAAAAGAACGGCCATGAGATGATCAGCATCTGCCGGTAAATCTCACCGAAAAAACCATTCACTGCCTCCGCGGACATATCCATCGCGTACATCGACAAAAAATCGGGCATCAGCTTGTAAACATACTCAAAAACACTGATAAATCCGCTGCCGGTAACCGCAACAAATATCTTTAGCACAAGAAACAATACGATCAGATCAAACGCTGCCGTAAGCTCCTTACTCTTGGAAACCTTACCTTCTTCCCTGGCCTCCCTTAACTTCTTCTCTGTCGCCGGCTCGGTCTTTTCTCCACCCGGGCCATCTTTTGCAAACCATTGAAGATTATATTGTAGCTCTCGTCTCTTTTCTTCTTCCAAGCTAATACATTCCTTCTATCATTGATACGATCATGCGCTTCATTTCCGTAAAAATAAAATCGGCAATACCCGGCAGAAGCATAACTGTCAAAAACAGGACCGCCATACCAAGCAGTACCTTTAGCTGGATACCGACCGCAAACATGTTCATCTGGGGCGCAACCTTTGCCATGATCCCAAGAATACAGTTTAGGATCATCATGCAGGCAAATACCGGAAGCACGATCCGAAAGGCGATTACAAACATATCTCCCATAAACTGGATCCATGAATCCGCGATGACTGCCCAGTCAAACACCTGCCCATTGACCGGGATCACCTGATAGGAATCAATGAGCGCCCGCAGAATATAGTGATGCATATTTGTGACCAGCATCAGCAGCAGAACAAAATACTGATACAGATTACCCGTGATCGTCACCTGTGTTTTCATCATCGGATCAAACTCCTGCGCCATCGCAAGACCGACATCCATATCAATAATATTCCCCGCAAATAAAATAATGGAATTACATATGTTTGCAACAAGTCCTATCAGCAACCCTGTAATTCCTTCCCTTAAAACGATTACCGCATACCCGATCACACCTGTGTAAGTGATTGCGGATTGATCTGCAAAGCCGGAAACCAGGATAGCAATCACGACAGACAAACCAATCTTTACACGGACGGGCACATTTCCCAGCCCATAAAAAGGTGCCACAAACACAAAGCAGGAGATGCGGACCAATACCAATAACAGTATTTCAAAATCTACCAGCGAAAACGTATAATTAATCATGTCTTACCCTAACCAAGATAAATACTGAAATTAGACCACAGACGATTGACAAACTCCGTCAACTGGTTGAGCATCCACGAACCAAACAGCATCATCGCCAAAAAAACACAGATGATTTTCGGCACAAAGGTTAATGTCTGCTCCTGGATCGATGTGATCGTCTGAAAAATACTGATAACGAGTCCTACCACTAAGGAAACTAACAGCAGCGGCGCTGAAGTGACTATAATCATATATAACGCATCTCTTGCAATATCTAAAACCTGTCCTTCTGTCATTTAACTCACTCCCATTCTGCTTCCCACCGTCAGTAAAAGGTCTTTACTACATTGGCTATCACAAGATTCCAGCCGTCCGCCATAATAAATAATAAAATCTTAAACGGCAGAGAAATTGTCGTCGGCGGCAGCATCATCATACCCATCGACATAAGCACGGATGCCACGACCATATCAATTACAATAAACGGGATATAGATCAAAAATCCCATAATAAACGCGTAACGCAGCTCACTGATAATAAATGCCGGAACCACAGTCACAAACGGCACCTCATAATATGCCTCTAGCGTCATCTCCTCAGGATATTCCTGTCCGTCAATATCCATAAACAAATGAAGGTCCTTCTCCTGCGTCTGCCCATACATAAAATCCCGCAGGGAGTTTCCTGCCTCCGCAAACGCCTGCTCCATTGTAATATCTCCGTTATCAAGCGGCTGGATCGCATTCTCGTTAATCTCCGTAAAGGTCGGCCACATAATAAAGAATGTCAAAAACAGCGCAAGTCCGATCAATACCTGATTGGGCGGAGAGGTCTGCGTTCCGATCGCAGTGCGGATAAAGTGCAGTACAATGATGATCCTCGTATAGGAGGTGAGCATAATCAGGATAGACGGCGCCAATGTGATGATCGCAAGCACCAAAAATGCCTTTACTGGCGTCGACAGGGAACCTGTATCATTATTATATGTAATTGATAGCCCATTTGTATTGTCATCCCTAGCATTTGCCGCAGGTCCATCCGTCTCCTGCGTCAGTCCGTCGATGGGACCTATGGTTGCTGCATGCACGGTTTCGAGCCTTCCGGTAAACAAAGTCATAGCGGCAATAAATACTATTACCGCAGCTATGAGTGACAACATACCATATGATTTTCTTAATCTTGTCATAATTTAATCCTGCTTTTTGGAAAAACGTTCCCTGATTTTCTCTAATGTGTCCCCGAAGGACTCTCCAACTCCTGTCATCCCGGATTCCCCCACTCTCTGATAAGCGGTAATATCCTCCTCGGTCAGACCAATTTCATCTTTTGTAAGCTTCGCCAGCATCGTGACCTCATCCTTACCGACCGCGATGACAAGGTAGGTATCTCCCAGCTTTAAAATCTGTGCAAACTTATTATTCGCAATGCGAACCGTATCCAGCACCTGAAAACTGTGTCCCGACATCTTCTGTCTCTGAAAACCGCCAATCCAGCGTGTGGTAAAATAAGTGATGATTAGCACGAATATAAAAATAAGCAACACGCCCAAAAGCTGTATCAGGCTGTTGAAAGAAGAACTCAGCAAAATCATATTAGCCGATTACTTTTTTGACAGCCTCAAGCACACGCTCTGCCTGAAACGGCTTTACGATGAAATCCTTTGCACCGGACTGGATCGCCTCGATAACCATTGCCTGCTGACCCATCGCGGAACACATGATAACATTGGCATTGGCATCCATCTCTTTAATCTTCTTTAACGCCTCGATACCATCCATATCCGGCATCGTAATATCCATAAGAACCAGATCCGGCTTCGTCTCCGGATACTTCTCTACTGCTATCGCACCGTTTTCTGCCTCCGCAGCAATCTCATAACCACTCTTGGTTAAAATATCCTTGATCATCATTCTCATAAATGCTGCATCGTCACAAATCATAATCTTTGCCATAATCATAATCTCCTATTCTTGTTGTTTTTCAAGACATATTCTTATTTTACAATATCAGTGATGCGAATACCATAGCTTTCTTCGATAATTACGACCTCACCTTTGGCAACATACTTGCCGTTTACCAAAACATCGATCGGCTCTCCGGCGATGCGATTTAAATCGATAATCGTACCTGGCGTAAAATCAAGGATTTCCTTAATCGATTTTGAGGTTCTTCCAAGCTCAACCGTCACCTCAAGCGGTACATCCATAATCAAATCGATATTCTCCGGTCCGTAGCCAACCGGTATATTTCCTGCAAACGGCTGGAACTGTGCCGGCTGCACATTTACCTGCTGTCCATACATCTGTGACATATCCTGATTCATCATTGGTCCTCCCATCTGCGGCATGCCCATCTGCATTGGCGAAGCCGTCATCATCGGCTGCCCTGCCGCCATCTGTCCCATCATAGGAGCTCCCGTCGGAGCTGCCTTAGGCGCCGCCTCCTGCGGCGTCGGCTGCGGTGTGCCTCCGGCAATCTGATCCGCATCCTCTTTCATATTCTCCGTAACGTTCTCGCACAGCTCTTTTGCGAACGAAATCGGATAAAGCTGCATAATATCGCTGTCGATCAAGTCACCGACCTCCAGACGGAATGAGATCTTTAAGAACTCATCTGACAAAAATTCATCAATCTGGCTCTCGTCGATCGTTTCCTGCAAGTCGATCAGCTCCGCCTGAGGCGGGCTGATGTCAATGACTTTGCTTAACATCGACGACATCGACGTCGCTGCAGAACCCATCATCTGATTCATCGCTTCGCTGATCGCACTTAAATGAAGCTCGCCAAGCTCACAGTCAACGTTCGTTCCATCGCCGCCCATCATCAGATCCGTAATGATCTTGACATCCTGCTCCTTTAACACGAGGATATTACTGCCCTCAAGTCCTACCGTATAACCGATGCGGATAAAAACACAAGGCTTCTCATATGCCTCACAGACATCATCCCACTCTGCATAAGAGACACGCGGCGTTGAAATCTCGACCTTCCGATTCACCAGAGAAAACAGTGTCGTTGCAGCCGTTCCCATGCTGATATTCCCAATTTCGCCAATCGCATCGATTTCTCGCTCTGAAAGCAGGTTCTTATGTTCTTCCTCATCCGAAGCTGCGGGACTGTTCAGTAACGCATTAATTTCTTCTTGAGACATTGTACCATCCATCTTACTGCTCCTCTCTGATTACTGATGTAATTCTTACTGCATAATTATCACCGGACTCTCCCGGCAGAGCAGTAAACTTCCTTATATTTCCGACATAAACATTCAGCTCCTCATCGGCTCTGGTATTCAGACGAATAATATCCCCTCGCTGCAGCCCGAGAAAATCATTCACGGAAATCGCGCTCTTGCCAAGCACCGCCTTGATCGGCATCGGCGCACGCGCAATCAGCGCCTCGATCGTCTCGCTGTACTGATGCTCATCCTTCTCCTGCAGACTTGCATACCAGTTCTTCGTATTCAGATTATCCATCACAGGCTCTAAGGTCATATATGGCAGGCAGATATTCATAAGCCCCTCTACCTCGCCGAGCCGGATATTTAAGGTTACAAGCGCAACCATCTCCGACGGAGAAATAATCTGTGCGAACTGCGAATTTGTCTCAATCCTCTCCAAGCGCGCATCGACATTGCATACACTCGCCCAAGGCTCCGAGAGTAAATTGACCCCGACATTGTAAATCCTCTCCAAAATCAACAGCTCAATCTCCGAGAACTCCCGCATCTTATCCAGCGGCAGTCCCGTACCTCCCAGCATACGATCGACGATCGCATAGCCGAGATTCTCTGCCAGCTCCATAATGATATTCCCCGGCAGAGGCGAAAAATTAACGATTCCAAGCAAAACCGGATTCGACAATGCATTGGAAAACTCCGAATACGTCACCGTCTCCGCACTCATCACCTCAACCTGCACCGTCTTGCGCAGATAGACCGGAAGATTCGTTGACAGCAATCTGCCATAATGCTCAAAGATAATCTCTAAGGTACGCAGATGCTCTTTGGAAAATTTTACGGGACGGGCAAAATCATAATTCTTGACCTGCTTCCCCTTATCGTCTTTCATTTCATCTACATCAAGTTCGCCGCTGCTTAACGCCTTGAGCAAACTATCAATCTCGTTTTGAGATAAGACTTCACCCATTCTCTTTCACCACCTAAACAGTTATTCCAGTGCTTATTCTGAAGTTACACTAGAGAAATTCACACCTACGATGAAGTCTGTTCCATCAAACATATCCTGCATCGCGTCTAAGATTTCCTGCTTGACCGCTTTTTGTCCTTCTGCATCAAACTCCTCTACCGTATAAGAGCTGACGATCGTATTGATCTCACTGCGGATGATCGTCTCCTTCTCCTCAAGTCCCGCTGCTCCGCCGTAAGTCTTATAACCCTCGCTCTTTGTATTCATTGACAGACCCACAGAGAAAATAGCGTAATGCTTCTTGCCGTCTCCATTCGGTGCAAGGTTTACCGTAAAGCTGTCTGTAATATTGTATACCTCAATATCCTCAATCGGCACTGCGGAAAGATCCTTTGCACTGCCGCCCTCCAGCTCGATATTGATAGCGGCGCAAACCTGATCGATCAGCTCATTTGATTTCTTTGTCTGAGGGATAATCGTAAAGGCGAGCACCGCTGTCAGGATCAGATTTGCCAGCACCAATGCCATAATGATTACACTCATAAGATTTTTCTTCATAATGCTACCCTTCCCACTCAATTAAAATCTGAGTTATAAGAATTATAAATCTTTATCTCTACGCGCCTGTTCCGCGCTCTGCCCTCCGGCGTCCCGTTATCTGCAACCGGAACATACTCGCCGCGTCCCGAGGACTTGATATGTCCCGGATCGATCGTCGTGACCTGCCGCAGATAATCCGCAACCGTTAAGGCACGGAACATCGAAAGCACATTATTGTCCGCATACTTTGCGGAGCGGATCGGAACATTATCCGTATGTCCCTCGACCTCAACAATGTTCTGGTCATAGCCGGAGATGATCTCTCCCAGCTTATCTATCAGCGGATATGCCTCCGGTCTAAGCTCCGCCTTCGCGGAATCGAAAAGAAGCGCACCGTTCATATTGAGCATCACATACTCTGCGTTAAAGTCAACCTCTACCAAATCCTGAATGCCGTAACGTGCCACTGCTTCCTCGATCTGCTGCGCCATCTGCTCAGACTCGGAAAGCGCCTGTTCCTCGTACGCCTCAACGACGTCCGTCTCCTGCTCACTCTGCTGTTCACTTTGTGTGTTCGCCATTTGATTATAGTAAACGTCAAACATCTCCAACTGACTGACGCCCGAGGAAACCATCTCCCCGTCGCCTATGGAGGCGCCGCCGCTGGGCAATACACTAAAGCTGCTGCGCAGCGAAGCGATAACCTTCTCAAACTTCTCTGCATCGACCGTAGACATAGAGAACAGCAGAACGAAGAAACAAAGCAGCAGATTCATCAGATCCGCAAAGGTATTCATCCATGCCGGAGAACCCTTCTTTTCGTCTTGCCGTTTTTTTCTCGCCACTATTCTTCACCTCCGACGCCATCCTCCGGTGCATTGTCACGTGCAGAAGGAGCAAGGAATGACTTCAGCTTCTCCTCTATAACACGCGGATTCTCTCCCGCCTGAATGGACAGGATGCCCTCCACGGTAATTTCCTTCATCATCATCTCTGTATTATTATTGATGGTAAGCTTTGACGCTACCGGATTACACAGCCAGTTTGCGATCAAAGAACCGTATAAGGTCGTTACGAGCGCGACTGCCATCTTCGGTCCGATAGTTGAAGGATCGTTCATGTCCTTAAGCATCAGGATCAGACCGATCAGCGTACCGATCATACCCCATGCAGGACCGAGCTCTGCCCACTTCTCCCAGACAGCAATCGTCTTCTTGTGTCTCGACTCAATGCACTCCAAATCTGTCTCCATGATCCCGCGCACCAACTCTGGGTCTGTACCGTCTACCACAAGCATGATCCCCTTGCGCAAAAATTCATCTTCAATTCCGTTTGCTGCCTCCTCAAGGGCAAGTAAACCTTCCTTACGCGCTGTGTTTGACAGCTCAATAATTTGTCTGATGACCTCACCCGGATCCTGCTGTTCATTCTTAAAGATCAACCGGATTGCCTTTATCGCATCCGTGAAATCAGAAAGCTTGTTTGACGCGAGCGTACCTGAAACCGATCCGCCAAACGTGATAATAACGGAAGCGAAGTCAAACATACTCCCGAGACCGGCGATACCTCCACTGGAGAACACACCGAAAAGAAACATTGCAACACCAAGCAGCATCCCTGCTAAAGAAGCTATATCCAATTCTTCCACCTACCATCCTTGATATTTTAGTAATTCCCTCTGCCGCTCCGGCAGATTTACAAAAACTGTGCAGCCCGCAGACCCTTTCATGTGCCAAAGCTACAGGCTACACGGTCAGTATACCATATACGGTAAAATATGTGAATACATTTTTACCGTATCTCTCCTATTTTTTTACAAAATTATGCAAGCTCCGTCAAAATTAGCGCTTCAGATTTACAAGCTCCTCAAGCATTGTGTCAGATGTTGTAATAATACGGGAGTTTGCCTGGAAACCACGCTGTGTCACGATCATGTTCGTAAACTCCTGCGACAGGTCGACGTTCGACATCTCAAGCTCACCGGAGGTCATCTTGCTTCCGTCTGCAGAAACCTCAAGACCGATACCGTCAAAGTCACCGGAGTTTAGGGTCGTGCCGTAGCAGTTGTCGCCGAGCTTCTCAAGACCCGATGCGTTCGCAAACTGTGCGACTGCGATCTGTCCCAAAAGCTCCGTATTTCCGTTGTCGTAGCTTCCGAAAATCTTACCGTTATTATCCACGAAAAGACCGATCAGATCGCCAAGCTTCTTACCTTTTCCGAGGCTCTTGTCATTGACATTTCCCGTGTCCATGGAAACCGTCGACTTGCCGCCGTTGTTGGTATTCTGTGTCTTTGAGAAATCAATCGTGATATCCTCAAAGTTGTTGTTCGGGAACAAAACTGGGTCTGTAAGCTTCAAAATTGCACTTGGATTATTCCCTCCACCGATGCCAACAAATGTACCGTCTGCTGCTGAAAACTGCAAATCAAGTGCTACTCTGGTGTCATTAATAACCAATGTGTCTGTTACACCGTTAAAAGTTGGATCAACCGTAGTTTTACCATTGTCAATTCTGTCCAACATGTCCTGACTAACACCATATACATCCTTTAAACTGAAACTTCCTGGCGATCCATCAGCATATGTATAAGTCTGCAATGCGTTATCATATTTCAACTCATGTTCCTTACCACCATTGTCAGTATAGTACATTTTTCCCTGTTTGACTGAAAAACTTTTTTGTAATTTGTATTCAACTTTTTGTGTTTTCTGTGTACCAAACAGTTTCTCAAGATCTGCATTTGTTGCTTTATCTGCATCAATAATTGCTTTCCCATTACTATCTAAGATACTGTCAAGTTCTACAGTAAAGTTACCGTTATCATCGACTTTCTTAATTGCAAAGCGTGCGGTATATGAGTAACCCTGCTTATCATAGAAGTTCAAGTTCTTTACCAGACCGGTATCGCTGGAAACATCTGGGTCGTTCTTGTCAATGACGCCCGACATCGTTGCATCTGTCGTCGCCTCAGGCGGAGACGTCATATTCTCCGGCTTCATAATGCGCAGGGCAGATACCGTATCCTTTACGATCTCGCCTGTTACCGGGTCTACCTGCCAGCCCATTACCGTATATCCGGTCGAAGTCATCGCAAGATTTCCCGCGCCGTCTACATAGAAAGAGCCTGATCTTGTAAACACATTTTCCGAACCGTTATTCACGATAAAGAAATTCGTTGAGTTGCTGTCGGTCAGACGAATATCAAAGCCTCTGCCCGTCGTCTCCGCAGCGCCCGCTCCCGTGATATTGATATTTGTCGCACCAAGCGTTACACCGAGTCCGACCTGCTTTGCGTTCACACCGCCCACGCCCGTGATCGCATTTGCTCCTGACGCTCCGGATAAATTCTGATACAGCATATCCTGGAACGTTACGGAGGATGACTTAAAAGCCACCGTATTGACATTGGCAATATTATTACCAATGACGTCCATTCTTGTCTGATGTGTCTTAAGTCCTGACACACCAGCGTACATTCCTCTCATCATAATGAAATGACCTCCTAATCTTTTGTGCCCTGCTCCCTTCTGTCAGTCCGGGAGCTCCTGCCTCCTGTTAAGGTCCGGCTATACAATAATGGCACCGTCAATATTTGTAAAAATCTGATTGCCCGATTCTCCCTGCTCCATCGCCGTCACCACCGTACGGTTTGGAACATTGACGATAAACGCCAAGGAATCGAGAATAACGAGTGACTCCTGAATTCCTTTCTCGTTTGCCCTGGAAACTCCGTTTTCCAACCGTTCACTCTGTTCCTCTGACAAATTAATATGTCTGTCATTCAGCCGCATGGCAGCGTGCTTGGAAAACTTCAGCTCCGAGCCATCGGAAATTTCCTGTTTCTGTCTTAATATTTCTTCAAAGGAAATCTCGCTCGCAGACCCGCCCGCGCTTTTTTTCTTCTGCACAAGGTATTGGCCTGTGATCTGCTCGATCGAGGCAAACCGGTTATTGATCTGATTCATAACCAAGTCTCCTTTCTATACTGTCTTTCCTCCGTCGCCGTCCGTGCCGCTGTCTGTATTTCCGCTTCCCTCAGAACCACCGGCATTTCCGCCGCCAAGCTCCTCGACCTTCTTCTCGTACTCCTGCAGCTTCTTATAATCCTTCTCATCAATGAAGCCCTTCTCAAAGCTGGAGAGCGAGTCATACGTCTTGCGAAGCTCCTCGATCTTCTCGATCGCCTTCTTATCATTTAACGTCAGCTTATCAACCTCCGGAAGCTTCGATAAATCGTCATGGAAAGCCATGCCCTTCATCGTTCCCGCGATCTTTCCGAACCGGTCGTGTACTTCTTGGCTCACATACGCCTTCTGGTAAGCGCTCATCTCAGTGTAAACCTTGATCAGCTTCTCAACTTCCTCCCTGTCCTTTAAGGTTAGCTTATCTGCATCCGGAAGCTTTGCAACCGCATCCGTAAACGACTGTGCCAATGTGATCGCCTCGATATAAACCTGATCCGCCACCTTGTAAACGTCGGAAACCGGATATAATTTCCCGTTGACTGATAGGAACTGTTTGCCGTCCATGTACTGTACCAGATCGACAAAGCCTTCTGTAACAAAGGTTTCTCCCGTTGTCTCAGAGGTCGAGTGAATCTCAACATATTTACCGACCAGCGCATTCGCATTGCTGCTTGCGATCGTATTCTGCATGTTCAGCATTGCTTCCATCTGCGAGAAGGTTGCAAGCTGCGCCACATACTCGGTATTGCTCGTAGGCTCTAACGGATCCTGATACTGCATCTCCGCACACAACAGCTTTAAAAACTGGTCATAGCCTAACTCGCCGCCAGCCGGTCCCGCCGCGTCGTTAGAGGGCTTGTTATTTAAGATATTGCCATTCTCTACCTGCTGTATTGCTGCCATCGTTTTTCTCCTTTCTAGGCGGTAAAATCAATACTGTTTCCCTGTTCCGCCATCATTTGTGCAACAAGACTTTCTTCCTCCGTCAGGACGCCGTCCCATTCGTCCAGCTCCTTTAGATTAATTTTTCTTGTCTGACCTGCCGCTTTTTCCTGTTCCTCTGCCTGACGCTCCTCCTGCTTGGCATTCTGCTCCAAGTTCTTCTCGAACTCATGGCTGCCGACCGTCACCTCGACTGCATCGACCTTGATCCCCGCATCGTTCATGTTTTCCTTAAACTGAACGATCTGGCTCTCAAGCGCCTCCTTTACCACCTCGTTCTGCGCAGTGATATGGGCGGATACGATACCGTCCTTTGCTGAAAGCTGTAAATAAAGCTTTCCGAGATTCTCAGGGTTTAGCTGCATCTCCATAGTCGTTGCCGTACGGCTGATCGTAACTCTGGAAAATTCCACGATCTGCTTGATAATATCCGCAACGTTTACCTGTGTACCTGTGCCGTTTACCTGCTCCTGTACCTGTGCAAAAGCCGTCTCTGTCACATTTGTGCCGACTGCTCCTGTCATATCATGACGAAGCTGCGTCCCTGTCTGCTCCTGCATCGTGCCGCCAAACTGCTGATGCTTCTGACCGTTTGCAGACTCCTGTGACTCCTTGGCGCTTAAGAGATCGGTCTGCTGTTCTCCCTCCGTGCCTTCAGTCTGCTGCTCCTTCGTCGTCAGACCCGAGGCTTCCTCTGTCGGCGCATCCTGCATTGCCGCTGCATCCTCTGCGCTCTTTGCATCTGTCGGTGCGTTCAAAGCGTCGGAATGGTTTTCATCCGCGGCATTGCCCTCTGCCAGAGGTCCTCCCTCTGTAAGCATCTGATCCAAAAGCTGCGTCAGTTCCTCCTCGGTCATGCCAAGCTCCTCTGCAAGCGACGCCCCCAGTTCTCCGATCGCATGAAACACAGTCATAAATTCTTCACTGCAAAGCAGTGCCGCTGCATTCGTCTCTCCTGTCAGCTTGCTCACAAGAAGCGCCAGCTGATTTGGATTTAACAGATCCGCAAAGGTAAGTCCCAGCATCTCCATCGCCTCTGTAAGCTGCTCCTCCGTAATGCCGAATTCCTCGCACAAAACATCCTTTACGTCCTCCGAAAACTGCTCCAGTTTCTTTCCGAGCTGCTCCTGCCTGTCACGGCTGATCGCTGCGTCATCGCGGGTCTTGATCGGCTTACTTTGTCCCTGCTGTCTGTAATCATAGGAAGGCGAAGACGCTGCCGGCTCTCTCTGTGGTGCATTGCCTCCAACCGGCGTCTGCATTTGATCCATGACCTTATGAAAGGATTGCCCCAAGGTGTCTCCTTTTGACCCTGCAACCGTACTCTGCGGCTGTCCCTGTGTAAACAGGCTTCCGATACCGGAAATTTCTGATGCTCCCATGCTCTTTTCCTCCTTTCTGTCAGCTGCCTGCACATTCTCAGACACCCGATTTTTGAAGCCTTCCCCGAAACGGGTACCTGCTTCTCTATTCTGAAGGCTGCATGATCTCCGTCACCTTTGCTGCGGTTTCAGAGTCCATTTTGCCCAGAATATTCGCTCTCGACTGTGCGTCCATGTTCGTCAAGATATCTGCCACAAGCTGCAGATCGTTTGTCATTGTATTAAAAATCGCAGCCGCCTCCTTTGGCTTCATCTGTGAATACGTCTTAACATATTCCTCAAGCTTAGCGTCAACTGCTTGCTGCTGTGCTACCTGGCGATAGATGATCTCCGCATTTGCAGGATCGATACTCTCATAAAACGCCATATATTCCTCGATGTCCGGAGCAGATTCTCCAAAGACTACTTCCTCATAGAACTTCTGCTTCTCCACCTCAAACTGCGCTTCCTCCTGACGGTACTTCGCGAGCTCTGCCGCCTGTCCCTCCAGCTGCGCGATATATTCTGCGTCCGACGTCTGGGTGTTCTGTGCCTGCGCAAGCTGAACCTCCAACTCCTTGATACGGTTCACCGCATCCTCCATCGAATCAAACATATAAGCGGCGTCCTCCGTCGCCTGCTCCTCCGTCACGCTGTCCGGAAGAATCCGGTTGACATACGGTACGTCCTTTAAGACAGGACCGAGTACACCTGATCCAAAGCCTCCGACGTCCCATTTGATCAGCAGGACAATGATCGCGAGCCAGATAAGAAAAATGATCAACGTCACAAAAAAGACTGCGATCTTACCTCCGATGCTGGATTCCTCATCCAACTCTAAATCCATGTCTCCCGCCATCTTCGCCCGTTTCTTTGCTGCCTTCTGCGCTTTTCTTGCACGCTTCCCGGCTTTTTTATCAAAAACTTCATCCATTTCCTCTGCCATGCCAGCCTCCCATTCGTTACCGCTTTAATTCTTATGGTAATTGTAGCTTACCAGCTCGTCAATTTCCCTGCTCTCCTCGCGTGCAAGCTCCTGTCTGAACTCCTCAAACGCCTTCTCCCGCAGCCGCTCCTGTGTCTTGCGCTCGATCATAACGCTGTTTAACTGCTGACGCGCCTGCTCCACATTGCGCTCTGCCACATGAACGTTCATCATCTGTGTGCGCTGCTTGCTCTTCATTACATCAATCGCCCGCTTGCACTCTTTGATCTTTAACAATTCCAGTGTACCGCTCGCCAGCTCTCTGGCGCGGCTCTCATACGATACGCGCTGCAGAAAGATCTGCTGGAGCTTTTCCTGCTCCTCCACAAGCTGCCGATTGGCAATGCCGTACGCAGCCTTCGCCTGATGTTCCATTTTCTGTTTTATATCCAGAATATTCTGCATCCGGTAGACAAACTTCGCCATTCTCTCACACCCTCACGCGCGCCTAATTCTCAAATAACTGTCCAAGCAGTTCGATTTCTTCTTCAAAAAGGAATTTTTCATCTGTTTTCTGCATCAGAAATGCATTTACCGCGTCAATCTTCTGCACTGCGTAATCAATCTCGCGGTTGGAACCGCTCTTATATGCGCCGATGTTGATCAGATCCTCCGCGTCGCTGTACGTCGCAAGCACATTTTTCAGCTTTCCTGCAAGCTCCTTATGCTCATTGGTAGCGATCGAGCTCATAACACGGGAAATACTCTGCAAAATATCGATCGCTGGGTAATGATTCTTATGTCCGAGCTTTCTGGAAAGCATAATATGACCGTCCAGAATACTTCTCGCCGTATCGGTGATCGGCTCATTAAAATCATCGCCGTCCACAAGCACGGTATAAAGCCCTGTAATAGACCCTTTATCCGAAGTGCCCGCGCGCTCTAAAAGCTTTGGCATCTCCGAATAAACACTCGGCGGATACCCCCTCGTTACCGGAGGCTCTCCGGAAGCAAGTCCGATTTCGCGCTGTGCCATTGAAAAACGCGTCAGAGAGTCCATCATCAGCAGAACATCCTTGCCCTGATCCCTGAAATACTCCGCGATCGCCGTCGCTGTTTTCGCCGCCTTATTACGGATAAGCGCCGGCTTATCTGAGGTCGCCACGATAACGACGGAACGGCGCATGCCTTCTTCTCCGAGGTCTCGTTCCACAAACTCCCGCACCTCTCTGCCTCGCTCTCCGATCAGCGCGATGACATTGATATCCGCCTTTGTATTTCTCGCAAACATACCAAGCAGTGTACTCTTACCGACACCGGAGCCTGCAAAGATACCGATTCGCTGTCCTTTTCCGACAGTGATCAGTCCATCAACTGCCTTTACCCCAAGCGGAAGTACTTCGTCAATGATCTTCCTGCTCATAGGATCCGGCGGCTGCGCCTCCACCGGATATTCGACGCCTCTTGTAAGTACGGCGCCGTCGGTCGGTCTGCCGATTCCATCCAGCGTATGACCCAGGAGTTCTTCGCCCGCCAGAATCGTCAGCGGATGCCCCGTATTCTCAACGATACATCCGACGCCGATGCCCTCTACGTTATCAAAAGGCATCAAAAGCAGCCGCTTGTCACGAAAACCGACAACCTCCGCCAACACGGAGTTTCCCTTTTCCTCGTCAATCATGATACGGCACAGATCGTTTAACTTTGCCTTGGGACCGACCGATTCGATCGTCAGTCCCACAATCTTTGTCACCTTGCCAAGACTTGTAAAATAACTCTTTTCTCCCAGCTGTAAATATTTTTCATAGGTTTGCGTCATAGTTATCTCCATTCCAACACACAGCGCCGCCGCCATGCCCGCCTTAGGAGCATAATGCTCGAATATCCTCGCTTAAATTCTTAAGCTGCGTCTTAAGACCACAGTCAAATACGCCGGAATCTGTCTCTATGATGCATTCATTCTCCTCCATACGGGGGTCCCCTATGACTTCAAGCTCCACATCATGTCCGACATGATTTAAAATTTCTTCCTTGCTGCTCTCCAAAAAGGAAACCTGTCCTTCCGCGACCTTGATACGAAAATGCTTCTCACCCTCGATATTTAAAATTGCCCGGTCGGTCAAATATAACAGCAGCTCCTTCTTCTGTGCAAACGCAATGCCAAAAACCTTTTCAAAAGCAGGTACGATCGCATCGATCAGCGCATGCTCCATGGAATCCCGCTTACTGCGGTAATCCTCATCAAGCGCGGAAAGCCGGCTCTCATAATCCTCATCAAGCGCCTGTGACTTTTCCGCAAGCTCCTCCTGCAGCCGCTTCTGTCCTGCCTCATAGCCCTGCGTGCGTGCAGTGTCCTCAATCTCCCCCACACGCTCGTTCGCGCAAGTGATAAGCTCCTCTGCTTTTGCATTCGCATCGGCAAGAATCCGCTCCGCCTCCTCTTTTGCCAGAGCAACATGGTCAATCTCCGGCTCAGAGTTCTCTATATCCGCACCCACAAACGAGTCTTCCTCATTTTCTGAGATCTCCTGCTTCATTGTCTGCAGCGGATTTTTCTTAAAATATTCCATCATCCGCTCATTGGAATCAATCACACGGGCGTCTGATGTTACGGTCTGTACTGACCATGGTTTAAAAAGATTAGACAACGATCTCGTCACCTCCGCCTCTGGAGATAACAATCTCACCTGCATCCTCTAGCTTACGGATCACGCTGACAATCTTCTGCTGTGCTTCCTCAACATCCTTCATACGCACAGGTCCCATAAACTCCATGTCCTCCTTGATCATAGCAGACAAACGCTTGGAGAGATTCTTGAAGATAACATTCTGGACCTCCTCGTTGGCAGCCTTAAGCGCAATACCCAGATCCGAATTGTCCACATCGCGGAGTACGCGCTGGATCGCACGGTCGTCCAGAAGAAGAATATCCTCGAATACGAACATCTTCTTGCGGATCTCGTCTGCAAGCTCCGGCTCCTCGATCTCCAGTGATTCCATAATATGCTTCTCGGTCGAGCGGTCTACGGTATTTAAAATATTTACGATCGCATCTACGCCGCCAACGATCGTGTAATCCTGATTGACCAGCGAAGAAAGCTTACGTTCGAGCACGCGCTCCACCTCCTTGATAACATCCGGAGACGTGCGGTCCATCATCGCGATACGCTTTGCCACATCCGCCTGCTTCTCCGGCGGCAGGGCGCTTAATACCATTGACGCCTGTGCCGGTGTCAGATAGGACAGGATCATCGCGATCGTCTGCGGATGCTCGTCCTGGATAAAATTCAACAACTGGCTCGGATCTGTTTTGCGAACAAACTCGAACGGTCTTACCTGAAGCGATGCCGTCAGTCTCGTTATAACCTCCTGCGCCTTCTCGCTTCCGAGCGCCTTATCAAGTAAATCCTTCGCATATCCGATACCACCCTCGGCAATGTATTGCTGCGCGAGGCATATCTGATAAAATTCATTCAAAACATCTTCCTTGACATCAGGAGAGATGCTTCTCGTATTTGCAATTTCAAGTGTCAGTTCTTCGATCTCGTCCTCTTTTAGGTGACGAAAAACCTCTGCGGAACGCTCCGGCCCCAATGCAATCAAAAGAATCGCCGCTTTTTGGACTCCTGTAAAATTTCCATCCTTTGCCATAAACTATTCCCACTCCTCATTCAGCCAGTTTCGTAACAGCGCCGCAGCCGCTTCTGGATTTTCTTCCACAAATTTTTCAATCAAAAGCCTGATCTCAGACTTTTCATTATATCCGATGTCCTCAAGGGTCTCCTGATTTTCCTTCGCAGACGCCAACAGGCTCTCCACCGAAAGCTCCTCCTCCAGCTCTGTATCTCTGTCTTTTCTTGTACTGCGGAATACCACATAACCAAGCAGGAGCAGGATCAGCACTGCCAGAATGATCTGGAGATAGTCAGAAACCGTACGCTTTCCGGTCGAATACTGGAAGATCGGCTCATCATATGCAAGAATGCTGATATTCTCCACCGGAAAACCGGTTGCGTTCGCAATCATCTCATAGCGGTCCTCCGCCACTTCCTTCTGTACCGGCGCGCTGTTTGCCGCAATATACTCCTCGAAGGTCATATTCTCAAGCTCACCTGCTCTGCGCAGCGTGTCCTCATCGTAGATCACATAATCCTTTAATACGATCGCAATCGAGGAATTATCGTAATTGACCTTACCGGTTGCCGCCGTGCGGTCCGTCACCTTTTCATTGTTTTGATATTTTGTCGTCGTATCAGTCACGTTCGTCTCGTTATAAGCGTTATCCTCGATCACATAGGTCGGCGTATCATCGTTTGCATCCGTGCCAGGAACTGCAGCCGCTCCGCCAATGCTGTTGGATTCATAGCTGCTCTGCTCCCCGATCATACCGTTGGTCTGTCCATCCGGCGGATAATATTCGCGCTGTGTCTCGCGATACTGGTCAAAGTCCATATCCAGCTTCGTCGCAACCTCTGCATGATCATAAAGACCGGAGCCCACGAGCACGTCTTTGACCTCGCTCTTTACCATATTTTCCGTCTTGGCACGGAGTGAAAGCTGCGAGCTCGCCGTTCCTACCGCCGTATCTGTATCTGCTCCTGAATAAAGCACATTGGAATCCGAATCTAAGATCAGGACATTGTCCGTCGTATCGTTTCCAAGCTGTGTCGCTATGTACTGGGCAAGTCCGTAAGCCTGTTCCTCCGCCATTTCCGACGATAAGGAAAGAATGACTGCCGCATACGCATCCTGCTCACGCGCAAGGATCGTACCGTCATCATATGGAATATCAAGCGTTACCGACGCTTCCTCCACGTTTGAGAGTGTCTCAAGCTGCTCTGCAAAATGCTCCTCCATGTACAGCTTGTACAGCTTCGTCTTATCCGCTTCTGTCGAACTGAATCCGCCCTCAAAAACCTTTTCGATTGCAAATCCCTGCGCCGGGATACTGTTCTTTCCTAAAAGAATCGCTGCCGTGCCCTCATATTTCTCATCGACATAGAAGGTCAGCCCATCCTGCGACATCTCATAAGGGACGCCCTCATCTCCGTCCAAAAGCTCCTTGACCTCACCCGCCTGCGCGGTGTTTTCACACTCGATCAGGGTAACCATCGTCGGCGTACTGACAACAAATGCGAGTATCGCAAGCGCCAGCACAACCGTCGCGGCGACACTCCCCAGCAGCACCTTTTGCTTTGTACTAAACTTTTTCCACCATTCCGTGATACGTTCCCATATCTTTTGCACTTGTTCCGGCATTTTTCCTGACTCCATTCACTCACTAAATCTGCATATTCATAATTTCCCGATAAGCCTCTATCGCCTTATCCCGAATCGCAACCGTATACTGCAGCGCCTGTGTCGCCTTCGCAGCCGCGATCTGCATATCATGCGGATTGTCCGCCTCACCCAGCGCAAACCGCACCTTCTGTGCCCGCGCGTCGTTCTGCAGCGTATTCGTTTCGTTTAAGACATTCATCGCAGAAGCGAGCACGGAATCAAAATTCTCCGTCATCTCATCCGCAAGCAGCGTATTCTGCGCGACAGCGTCCATATAATCTGTCGATAAAATTCCTGACAATAAACTAATATCCATTTCCTTACCCCCTTTTCCGTATTATTGTCCGATCTTAAGCGCCGCCTGCACCATACTCTTGCTTGCGTTAAACGCAGTCGTATTCGCCTCGTAGGCTCTTATCGTGTCAATCAGGTTCGTCATTTCCGTGACTGTGTTCACATTCGGATATGCGACATATCCGTTCTCATCCGCATCGGGATGCGCCGGATCGTATTGCATCAGAAAATCGGTCTCCACATCATCGCGCACCGATGTCACCTTCACACCGTTGCCGACAGCTCTTGCCCGCGCCGTCTCATAATAACGGCTAAACGGCGTCAGCCCGCGCTCGGCAAAGGTAACGACCTTGCGGCGGTACGGCGTCCCGTCCTCTGTGCGCGTCGTATTCACGTTCGCAATGTTCTGCGCGATCGTATCCATACGGAAACGCTCTGCGGTCATGCCGCTTGCGCTGATGTCAAATGATTGAAACAATCCCATGTGTCAGTTCCCCCTTTATTTCAATACAACCTTCATTCGGCTGAATTCTTCATTGATCGCGGTCGTAAGCATCTCATAGCGAAGCTGTTCGCTCGCAAGCTCCGACTGCTCCGTATCTACGTCCACATTATTCCGGTCAAGACGATACGAATAGTTCGCATGATCCGTATAAGGCGAAACAGAAAGTCCGCTCAAATCCTGATTCAAGGCACGCACCTTCTTATCTAACGATCCAAATTTCGAGCTCCCAAGCTCCTTTTTCAAAACAGAGGCAAAATCCACATCCTGCCTCTTATAGCCCGGCGTATCTACGTTGGCAATATTGTTTGTAATCAGCGTCTCACGCATCCAGCTTGCGTCTGCAGCCTTGTCCATAAGATTGATATAATCAAATGCGTTTGTCGTAATCATAACGCTCCCCTTTCGTTATCGTCATTTTTCACCACTTATTTCTATATTATAACGCATTTCTCCATAAAAGCAATCAATTTTGTAAACTTTTTATACATTATTGTAGTATTTTGTCGTTTTCCTAACCGAAAAAAAATGGAGGGCAAAACCGCAAAGCCTGTATCCGTGCGGGTTTTACCCCCCTCTCCTTAAAATTTCCCAAAAATTTTATATTCTGTTCATTTTTTTATTTTTTATTCATTTTTTTGATCTTCTTTTTTGAGCCTGTCCAGTTCATCAAAAACAACCTCATTTAAAACCTTGATATAAGTGCCCTTCATGCCGGACGATCGTGATTCGATCACTCCGGCGCTCTCAAATTTGCGGAGCGCGTTAACGATCACGGAACGCGTGATCCCGACACGGTCGGCGATCTTACTTGCAACAAGGATCCCCTCTCTGCCGTCCATCTCCTCAAAAATATGTGTGATCGCCTCAAGCTCCGAAAAGGACAGCGTACTGATCGCTGATTTTACGATCTGCACCTTGCGGTTCTCCTCCGCATTCTCCTCATTGACGGAGCGCATCATCTCAAGACCGACAACCGTCGTCCCATACTCGCTTAAAATAATATCATCTATATCATAGGCTCTCCCCTGACGGTAAACAAACAGCGTGCCAAGACGCTCTCCCGCAATGTCGATCGGCGTGATGATCGCCGTATATTCCTCCACGCTGTCCGTAAAACCAAGCGTTTCCAGATTTACATTTTCCTTTGTCGAGAGGATGCCAAGCAGACGCTCGTTCAGCAGCGGATCGATAAAGCCTCCTACCTCATCCGCGATCAGCTCCTTCATCTCTGCAACATCCGCTCTCATCGCGGTGCCGAGCACCTTTCCTTTTCTGCTGATCACAAGAATGTTGGATTCGAGAATCTCTCTGAGCACGTCGCAGATGTCGTTAAAAATAACCTTAGACGAACTGTTGTTGTGAAGTAGCTTGTTGATTTTTCTGGTTTTGTCTAATAACTGAACACTCATCGCCGTGCCTCCTGCCTGGTCCAAACAAGTTTTCGTGCTGCTTTTCATTTTAGCATGTCAATTCGGAAAATTCAACAATTCTGCGATATTTTACACGAATTTTCCAACTACTTTTCCTCCGCCCCTTTTTCTCTCTCCTCAAAATAACCGCACTGCTCGGATGCACAGACAAGCTTATTCCCCTTGATGACCATATAGCCACCGCATTTTGGGCATTTTTTCTCCACCGGCTTTGACCAGCTCATGAAATCGCAGGCAGGATTATCCTCACAGCCGAAATATTTTCTTCCTTTTTTCGTTTTCCGCAGTACAAGCTCCTTCCCGCACTTGGGGCAGGAAACGCCGATCTTCTCCAGATACGGCTTGGTATTGCGGCACTCGGGAAAGCCCGGACATGCCAGAAACTTGCCGTGCGGTCCGTATTTTATGACCATGTTTCGCCCGCAGAGCTCGCAGATGACGTCGGAAACCTCATCCTCGATCTTCACCTTCTCCAACTCCTTTTGCGCGACCTGAACTGCCGCATCAAGGTCCGGATAGAAATTGCGCACAACTGTTTTCCAGCCGACCTTACCCTCACCCACACTGTCGAGCAGGGACTCCATATTTGCCGTAAAATGCTCGTCTACGATACTCGGAAAGGATTCCTTCATGATTTGGTTGACGACCTCGCCAAGCTCGGTCACATAAAGATTTTTCGCTTCCTTTACGATATAACGACGCCCCAGCAGCGTTGTGATCGTAGGCGAATAGGTACTCGGACGTCCGATGCCAAGCTCCTCCAACGCCTTAACAAGCGACGCCTCCGTATAGTGCGCCGGCGGCTGCGTAAAATGCTGCTTTTCTTCAAAGCTCTCCAAGGAAAGCTTCGTATTCTCATCAATCTCCTTCAGCAGCACATTATTTTCTTCCTTCTCGTCCTCATCGCTCGTATACACCGCCATAAAGCCCTCAAAGGCAAGCTTGGAGGCAGATACATGGAAACGGTATTCCCCCGCGCCGATATGCACGCTCGTCGTCTCGTAGACCGCCGAAGCCATCCGGCTCGCCGCAAAACGCTTCCAGATCAGCTGGTAGAGACGGAATTGGTCTCTGGAAAGCGATTCCTTGATCAATACAGGCGTACGCCCAATATCAGAGGGGCGGATCGCCTCATGCGCATCCTGTATTTTGGCGCCGCCCTTTTTCTCCGCTATGCGTGTGGCGGCAAATGTCTCACCGTAATGCTCTCTGATATATGCCCTTGCCTGTGCGTCCGCTTCCTCTGAAATACGGACAGAGTCCGTTCGTAAATAGGTAATCAGACCGACCGTTCCCTGTCCCTTAATATCCACGCCCTCATAGAGCTGCTGGGCGATCCGCATCGTCTTGGAAATCGGGAAATTCAATACCTTTGACGCCTCCTGCTGAAGCGTGCTCGTGGTAAACGGCAGCGGCGCTTTTTTCACACGCTCTCCCTTTTTGACCTCAAGTACCACAAAACGCTCCTGCCCAAGCGCTCCCGTGATTCGCTCCAGCTCCTCCTTGGAACGGATCGCAAGCTTTCCCTTTTCGTTTCCGTGAAATTTTGCGATCAGCGGCTTTTTCTCCCCGGGAACGGAAAGCACCGCATCCAGACTCCAGTATTCCTCCGGGATAAAAGCACCGATCTCCTCCTCCCTGTCGCAGATGATGCGCAGCGCCACAGACTGCACGCGCCCGGCGCTTAGGCCCCGTTTTACCTTTGCCCAGAGCACAGGACTGATCTCATACCCCACCATACGGTCCAAAATTCTTCTCGTCTGCTGAGCATCCACAAGATTCATATCTATATCGCGCGGCTCCTTTAAAGAAGCCTTCACGGCGTTCTGCGTGATCTCATTAAAGCTGATACGTCTGACATTCTTTCCTTCCAGCTTGAGCGCCTGGCTTAAATGCCATGAGATCGCTTCTCCCTCACGGTCGGGGTCGGTTGCGAGATATACCTTGTCCGCCTTCTTCACCTCCTTGCGAAGCTTTGCAAGGACGTCCCCTTTTCCACGGATTGTGATGTATTTCGGCTCAAAATCGTTTGCAATATCAATTCCCATCTGGCTTTTGGGCAGATCTCTGACATGTCCGTTCGATGCGACCACCTCATAATTTTTTCCCAAAAACTTCTTGATTGTTTTTACCTTCGCCGGCGACTCTACGATCACAAGGTATTTTGCCATTCCTCTCTCTCCTTTATTTCATTTTGTTTCTGATATATGCATTCTTAAATATTTCGGTGATCAGCCCCTTTTGCTGCAGACGCACAAGACTGTCCGCCAAGGCAGGTGCCGAAAGCCCTGTCTGTTTTAACAGCTCCTCCGGTCCGCGGGGTCGTAAATCTACACAACTATACACCAAGCGTTCTTCTTTTTCAAGTGATAAATTTTCTTCGGCAGAGAGTATTTTGTCATTCTCTCCTTCCTCACCGCAGAAAATTCCAAGCTCTTTTAGAAAATCTTCTATATTAGAAATGATCCCTGCCCCCTGCGCGATCAATCGGTTGCAGCCTGCAGAAAGCGGGTCATTAAGCCTCCCCGGAACAGCGTATACATCACGCCCCTGCTCCAATGCAAGATCGGCGGTGATCAGTGAACCGCTGCGCTCCTTTGCCTCCACCACAACGACGGCGTCGCTCATACCGGAGATCATGCGGTTGCGCTGCGGAAAGTAGGCCGCCAGCGGCTGCGTACCGGGCGGATATTCCGAGAGAATGCCTCCTCTTTCCAAGATCTGCCCATACAATTCCCGATTCTGCCCCGGATAACAGACGTCTATGCCGCAGCCCAAGACGGCGCAGGTCATACCGCCGCCTGCAAGCGCGCCGCGATGACCTGCAGCGTCTATCCCAAGCGCCAAGCCGCTGATCACGCATACCCCATGTAACGCAAGACGTTCTGCCAGAATCCTTGCCGCCGCGCGTCCATATTCCGAGCACATGCGCGCGCCGACGATCGAAATACATTTTGCCGACGCATCCGGCAAGCTTCCCCGCAGGTACAGCGCATAGGGTGGGTCCCAGATTTCTCTTAAGCGCTTCGGATAGGCGTCATCCTCAAGGGTCAGAAGGGAGATCCCCCGCGCGCCAAGCTTCTCATACGCCTCCTCCGTCTCTGTTTTTCGTGCAGCAAGCACGCGTTCCGTGACCGCCTCTCCGGCGAGCAGGCGCAGTTTCTGCTCTGTAAGAAAATAAATATCCCTTGCACTCCCCGCCTTTTCGATGAGTATTTTCTTTTTTCGGCTGGAAAGCCTCACCGCCGACGCAAACCAGTATGCATAGTTCATCGTTCCCCCTCCTTAAGTTCTCTCCCAAAATTTTTTATCAATACTGCGGTAGCAGACTGCCTCTGTCAGATGACGCACCAGAATCTGTTCCGACTGCTCCATATCCGCGAGTGTCCGCGCCACCTTCAGCAGCTTGTGATAGGAGCGTGCCGTGAGTGAAAGCCTTTGATACGCGTCCTCCATAAACTGTTCCTGTCTGCGGTCCAATCCGCAAAACTCCCGCATACGCTCCGCCGGAATCTGACTGTTGCAAAAAAATGTCTCCCTGCGGTAGCGCTCCGATTGCATCCTGCGGGCGGCGATCACCCGCTCTCTGATCGTCTCTGATCTCTCTCCGTCCCCCTTTTGATTTAATTCCTCAAAGGATAGACGCGGCAGCTCAACACAAATATCGATACGGTCCAATAACGGTCCGCTGATACGCCCCAGATAACGTTCAATCGCCGTCTGCGTGCAGCGGCACTTCTGCATATCGGGGTAGTAGCCGCATTTACAGGGATTCATCGCAGCCACCAGCATAAATTCTGCCGGAAATTCATAGCTTCCCTGCGTGCGCACCAGACGTACGCATCGCTCCTCCAACGGCTGGCGCAAAATCTCAAGTGTGCGGGAATCAAATTCTGCCAGCTCATCTAAAAATAAAACGCCCTTATGGGCAAACGAAATCTCTCCGGGGCGCGGAACAACACCTCCGCCCGCAAGTCCCTGCGCCGTGATCGTGTGATGCGGGGCACGGAACGGACGTGTGCGTATCAGCCCCTTTTGCTTGTCAAATAAGCCTCCTACGCTGTAAATCTTGGAAAGTTCCATCTGCTCCTCCTCCAAAAGCGGCGGCAAAATAGAGGGGATACGCGCTGCCAGCATCGTTTTTCCGGAACCCGGCGAGCCCAGAAGCAACAGATTATGACCTCCGCAGACGGCAATCTCACAGGCGCGCTTTCCAATCCTCTGCCCGCAAATATCTGAAAAATCCGGAAGCTGTTCCACACACACATCCTCCCCGCACGTTTCGGACGCATCTTCCTCCTGTGTCCATTCTCCATTTACGGCACAGATTGCCGCTGCAATACTCCCAACTCCATAAATCTGCATTCCTGCAACCAGCTGCGCCTCTTTTTTATTTTCCAACGGGACAATGCAGCGTGTGATCCCACGCTCTTTTGCCCCTGCGATCATGGGCAAAACACCGTTTACTGCCTGTACCTTCCCATCCAATCCGACCTCGCCTGTGACAAAAAAGTCCCCAAGCGCCGCCCGATCCAAATGACCCATTGCACAAAGCAGCGCAAGCGCAACCGGAAGGTCAAATCCGGCGCCTGATTTACGGACGTCCGCCGGCGCAACATTGACCGTGATGCGCTTTGCCGGGAGCAGAAAGCCCGAATTGCGCAGCGCCGTGCGCACACGCTCCTTTGCCTCTTTCACCTCCGAAGCAAGAAATCCAACCATTTCAAACACCGGCATCCCGCTGCTGACATCTGCCTCCACAGATACAAAAACGGCTCGGATGCCCTGTATCATTGCCGTCGATACAATACTATACAACGTACCCCTCCTTTTTATTCTTCTAAAATATGGGATTACAGCGAAGTTTTCTTCTCCGGAGACATCCGGAAGATGATCTGATACATAAATCATTTGATAAAAAGATATGATGCCCCTTCGGGCGGTATCACGCCGCATGGCATGATACACATGATTATACTATATATATAGTTAAAAGAAAAGATTATTTTTGCTCCCCCTCAAAATTTTCCCGTAATTTTTCGATCGCTTTTTTCTCAATACGGCTGACATAGGAGCGGGAAATACCAAGTGACGCTGCAATCTCACGCTGCGTCATCGGCTTTTGCCGGTAGAGACCGTACCTTTTTGTGAGGATGAGACGCTCCCGCTCGCTTAAGACCTTTGGCACAAGCTCCAGCATCCGCTTTGTCTGGCGTGACTGCTCCATCTGCTCTACAATATCCGGCTCCTCACTCTCTACAATATCCAATAGCTGGATCTGATTTCCTTCTTTGTCCGTGCCGATAGGCTCATATAGAGAAACCTCCCGCGCAATTTTTTTGCGGGCGCGAAAATGCATCAAAAGTTCATTGTCGATGCAGCGCGCGGCATAGGTTGCCAGCCTGCTTCCATAGTTCTCTTTATACGTTGCAATCGCCTTCATCAGCCCGATGGTTCCAATGGAGATCAAATCCTCCATGTCCTCCTCAGAGTTCTGATATTTTTTTGCCACATGCGCAACCAGACGCATATTCCGAAGGATCAGCTCCTGCTTTGCCTCATGGTCGCCATTTTTTATTTTTTGCAGGCACTCATGCTCCTGCTCAGGGGTAAAGGGAGATAAAAAAGTTTTCAAAACAGCACCTGAAAAACTTTTATTGCTATATTCTATGTCTGGGTCAGGTTCTCCGTGCTTTTCCCTGTTTTTTCTTTCCCTTTCCCACATTCCGGCTTGGCAGAAAACTGTTGTCTCACTCTGTGAGCCACCCTTAGGCTAAACAACGAGCGATACGCTTCGTGGGCACTCTTAGGTTAATGAAACGGCAGACGCTCTGCTCCTGCCGTTTACAGTTTCCTCACCCGATCTCAGAGGCCTATGGATTTTTTCGCTCCGCTTCCCGTCGATATGGCCGCGCTAAGCGCCGAAGCGTCTGACGGTTATATGCAATCTGTCCCGTTAAAAGCTTTGTTCTGATAAACCAATTGACATAGCGCTCCCCCCTTGCCGCAAGCATATACAAAAGCAGCTCCAGAAGCTCCTTTGTATCATCATGTAAAATATGCACCTGTCTGCCGTTTAAATAATAGTCCAGCGCGCTGCGCTTTGTATAATGCGACTTCTGATAATTTTTGGAGGCGGCGACGCGGTCGATGTACATCTCAACGACGTAGCGCAACGGCATCTTCATGCCGCAGATGCCCTTATGCACGACTACGCCGTTTCTTCGCTCGGGAACCCCGTAATCCATCCAATATTCCATATGGTGCTTATTTCTTCCCTTGTGATGCAGCCATGCCGATGAGTAGCCCCGCGCCTCCCGCTCCGCATTGTTTGGGCTCATCGTCCCCTGATAATATCTGCAGCCAACCAGAAATTCCGTTGGCGTATATTTTGACAGATCGTGAAGCAGACCCTGTCGGTAGAGACCGACCGCAAAGCAGCCCTGCAGCACCAGACGTTTATGATGATTGATCGTATGCAAATGTTTCAAAGCATTCATGATTTCCGTTCCTTATTTTCCTATTAAAATTACAATCGACTGCCCCGAGACGGCGATCTGCGCGCCCTCATGCAGCTCCTCCCTCGCCAAAAACGGCTCGCTGCGCGCGGTATCCATACACAGATACCACCGCTCTTTGTCGGAAAGTCTCGGCAGCGCAAGCATCTGCGGCTCTGTATGAAAGTTATAGCCGATATAGAGCATATCGTCGTCGCTGCCGTCTTCCCGCTTCTCATAAGCACCGCAGTACATCACGCCGACCGCCTGCTGCTTTGCTCCGACAGAAGATATCCATGCCTGTTCTCCGTGATAGGACAAATCCGGAAAGCCCTTTCGTTTGAAATCGCAAAACTGCTTGGGCTGCTCACCGGAGAGTGCCGGATGCTCCCTGCGAAACGCGATCATGCGTGCCGTAAATTCTGTGAGCCACACATATTTTTCATCCTTCCTCCAGTTCACCCATCCCGTCCGATTATCCTGACAATACGCATTATTATTGCCGTTCTGGGAATCTCCCGTCTCGTCTCCCGAAAAAAGCAGCGGCACGCCCTGTCCCAGCATCAATATGGCAATCGCATTGCAAAGCTGGCGTTTTCGGATACACATTACCGCCGGCTTCCTTGTATTTCCCTCCACACCGTAATTGCAGCTTAAATTCCAATCGCTTCCGTCCTCATTTCCCTCACCATTTGCCTCATTATGCTTTTTTTCATAGGAGAAAATATCCAGCAGCCGAAACCCGTTATTGTCCGCCAGATAGTTGACAAAGCCCTGCACGGGATGCTGCTTTCTCTGCTGGCACAGCAGCTGTTCCATACTCCCGCCCCTGCGGTTTAGCATGGCGCGCACCGGATATAAATACTCCGCGCGATAACAAAACAGATGCGGATAACGGCACGGCGCGTGATACAGCATTTCATCAAAGCCCTCATAAAAAATCTTGGTGCGCCTAAGCCATGCATCCTGTGCGATCTGCGTCACAGGCAGCCCCTCTCCGAGCAGATGAAAGCCGTCGACGTGATACTCCCGCACCCAATAGCGCAGCGCCTCCAAAATCAGATTCTGATTTTCCTCTCCTGTAAAAAACAGCTCCATGACACATTCCATACCGTTTGCGTGAAGCTCCTTCACAAGATCCTTCCACTCGCGTGCCGCGTCGGAGGAGGCTGCATAGGATGACTTTACGGCAAAATAATTGCCAGGCGCATATCCCCAATAATTAAGCCTTCGGGGCTCATTTTCTGCCTCCGGCAGGATCATATCCCGGGGACGGCTCTCCCAGCTTAGATATTCCGGCAAGACAGAGGGCTTTGGCAGGATCAATTCCTCAAATTCATAGACCGGCATAAATTCCAGCGTCGTAACGCCAAGCTTCTTTAGATAGGGAATCCGCTCGCGCACCGCCGCAAACGTTCCGCGCAGCTTTGCGGGCATACCAAAATCCATGGAAAAGCCTCTGACATGAAGCTTATACATCACCATCCGGCGGCGCGGCACCTCCGGCGGCGCATCGTCTCCCCAGTCAAATCCGACCGAGGCAGCTCCACCGCAGACCATGGAACCTCCCCCCGCTCTTTTTCTATCGTTCCACCGCTCCCTTCCAATAATGCGCGAGGCATACGGGTCAGTAACCACCTCGCCGTTTATTTCATAATTATAGCGAAGTCTCGCCGCCGTCTTTCCCACAACCAAAACAGAGCGGACCGCGCCTTTTGTATACTCCTGCGGCGCCGTTACCGCGTCTTTGACCTTTTGATCTCTCCCATAGAAAAGAATCCGGCAGTCATCCTCCTTTTCCGCCTCAAACGTAAATATGATTCCTTCCCTCGCGATGGCAGCTCCGTACGCCGCATAGTCTCCCTCTTTGATCTTGTACCTCATAGCCTTCCCCTCTGTTTTTCTCTCTGTCCGTTTCTTACAGTATAACCTATCTTTCTTTTTTGTCATAGTCTTTTTCTTTCTCTTGTCCAATCCCTGCCCTCTGTGGTATGATAGGCTTAACATTTTAGGAAAAGAGAGGTAGCGCATATGGCAGATAACCACCAGACAACCGACGACACCGATATTCTCGTAACCCTTGATCTCGACGACGGCACACAGGTCGAATGTGAGATCTTAACCATCTTCACCGTGTTAGAGCGCGACTACATCGCACTTCTTCCGCTGACCGCCGCCGGCGAGCCAAACGAGGAGGGCGAGGTCTTTATCTACCGCTACGCGGAGGACGAGGAAGGAAATGCCTCCCTCGACAACATTGAGAGCGACGAGGAGTACGAGGCTGTCTCTGACCGCTTTGACGAGCTTTTGGACGAGGCGGAGTTTAACGACATGGAGGATTGAGCGTTTTTTGCGATTCGGCGATAAAGCGCGAGAGATCTGCATCTTTTTGGTTGAGCTGTTTCACCGAAAAAAGATGCAGATTTTTTTTCGCCCTCGTCATGCCGACGTAAAACATCCGCCGCTCCTCCTCGATCTCCTCGTCTAAAACCGCCTTCTTATAAGGCATCACGCCCTCGTTGACGTCGATCAGATAGACGTTGTCATACTCTAAGCCCTTCGATGCGTGCAGCGTCGCAAGCGTCACGCTCTCCCCCTGATTTTCCTGTTTCCGGTAAAGCTCCTCCAGCTCCTTTGTGTACTGCTCAATGTGGTCAAACCAGCCGCCGCAGTCCGCAAACCCCTTCGCGCTCTCCTGCAGCTCGTCGAGCACATCGTACAGATCCTCCGTGCGAATGCGCCTGTAATCCGCATATTCCTCCAGAAATTCATCGTAGCCGATCCCTTTGCGGATATAGTTGATCGCAGCGTACGGGCTCATGCGCTCAAGGCGCTTCACATCCCGCTCCAGCTTTCGGATGCGCTCCGCCACCCACGGCTTCTCCTCATAAAACCACTCCCACACGTCAAACGCCACCTGCGCTTCATCCAGCGAATCGCGGTTGATATAGCGCTTCGGACGGTTCATGATCTGGAGAAAATCGCGCCGCTCCCTGCTCCCCGCCGCAATGCGCAGATAGGCAAAAATATCCCGCGCGATCCAGTGGTCGTACAGATTCGGTATGCGCTCCTTGGTGCGGAACGGAATATTGTATTCCATGAGCTGCTCCATAAGAAGCCTCGGTTGCGTGTTTGTCCGAAACAGCACCGCAAACTCCTCGTAGCTGCCTCCGCGCTCGATCGCATCTGCAATATCGCGGATCATCCGCAGGTTCTCCTGCCGCTGGCTCTCAAACACAACGTACTCCACCTTCGTCCCCGCCGGCTGCGCCGCCCGGATGCGCTTCTGGTAACGCTCCTTATTGTGCGAGATCAGGTTCAGCGACTGCGCGACGATATTTTCCTGTGAACGGTAATTCGTGTCCAGCAAAACGGTCGCCGCGCGCGGAAAATCCTTTCCAAACCGCAGCATGATCTCCGGTCTGGCTCCGCGAAACCGGTAGATGGACTGGTCGTCGTCCCCGACGACAAAGAGATTCTGCGCCTCCCCTGCCAGCAGCTTTACAATATCAAACTGCAGCTTATTGATGTCCTGAAATTCATCAATTAAGATATAGCGGTATTTTTGCTGCCATGCGCGCAGAATATCGGCACGCTCCGAGAGCAGCTCCCATGTATAGAGCAGCATATCCTCAAAATCAATCAGTCTGTGATTGTACAGATATTCGTGATACTCGCTGTAAATACGCCGGAACATCTCCTCCGCACAGTTTTTGGAATAATAATTGGCGATCGCGATCCCCGCATTTTTCACAAGACCAATCTCACCCAAAAGCGTCTGCACAAACTCCATCTCATCCTCATACTCCAGACGGTGCTTTGCAATGATCTCACGCATACACTGCACGCGCTGCTCCTCACGGACGATATTCTCCGCGGTGTAATGATAGGCGTGTTTTAGCATGGAAAAAAAGACTGCATGAAACGTGCCGAACGTCACGGGATAACCTTTCCCACTCGTCAGACGCGAAAAACGCTCCTTCATTTCCATTGCCGCCGCTTTCGTAAAGGTAATCACCAAAATATTGGACGGTGCAATATGATACTCTTCGATCAGACATCTTGTCCGCTCTGTAATCACAAGGGTCTTGCCCGAACCGGGCCCTGCTAAAACAAGCATGGGGCCATCCTTGTGACGGATCGCCTCATGCTGAGAAGTGTTAAAACTCATAGATACCTCAAATTTCCAACATAGAAATGCCTTTTTTGATGCGCGCGACGGATTCCTCCTTGCCGAGCACCTCCATCAGCTCTGTCGCGCCGCCCGGCGTCATCTGCTTGCCGGAGACCGCCGTGCGGATCGGCCACATCACATAGCCGTTCTTCACGCCCTTCTCCTCCACATAGGAGAGAAGCATCTGGTAGAGCGCATCGTTGGAGAAATCCTCCTGCGCCTCCAAAAGCGGCAGCACATCCTTAAGCACGGTAAGGGACGTCTCCGCGTTTGTCTTCATTTTCTTGTGCGTGTACATCGCCACCTCGTACTCCGGCAGCGTCTCAAAGAAGTCGATGTGCTCGGCAATATCCGGAAATACCTCGATGCGCGTCTTGACCATCGCCGCGATCTTCTTAAAATCCAGCTCCTTTGTGATCACCGCGCGGATATACGGCTCTGCCATCTCATAAAAGGCGTCAAAATCCATTGCCTTGATATACTCGCCGTTCATCCACTTTAACTTCGTGTAGTCAAAGACTGCCGGAGACTTACTGATCCTATGATAGTCAAACTCACGGATCAGCTCGTCCAGCGAGAAGATCTCACGGTTGTCCTCCGGACTCCAGCCGAGCAGCGCGATATAATTAACGACCGCCTCGGTCAAAAATCCCTGCTCCAGCAGATCCTCAAAGGAGGAGTGCCCGCTTCTCTTTGACAGCTTCTTGTGGTTCTCATCGGTGATGAGCGGCAGATGGATGTACACCGGGGATTCCCAGCCGAACGCATCGTAAAGTCTCTGATACTTCGGCGAGGAGGAAAGGTATTCATTTCCCCGCACCACATGGGTGATGTTCATCGTGTGATCGTCCACCACATTCGCAAAATTGTAGGTCGGATAGCCGTCCGACTTGATCAGGATCATATCGTCAAGCTCCGCGTTCTCCACCGTGATGTCGCCGTAAAGCTCGTCGTGGAAGGTCGTCGTGCCCTCATTTGGGATGTTCTGACGGATGACAAACGGCACGCCCGCCGCAAGCTTCTCCTCAACTTCTTCTTTGCTCAGGTTTAAGCAGTGCTTGTCGTAGAGCATGATCTCCTTGCCCTCGACCACCTCGGTTCTAAGGGACTCCAGACGCTCCTTGTCACAGAAGCAGTAATACGCCTCCCCCTTCTCCACAAGCTCCATCGCATATTTCATATAGATGCCCGTCTTCATGCGCTCACTCTGCACATACGGGCCAAAGCCGCCGTCCTTGTCCGGGCCCTCGTCGTGGAGCAGACCTGTCTTTTCCATCGTGCGGTAAATAATGTCCACCGCTCCCTCCACATAACGCTCCTGATCGGTGTCCTCAATGCGCAGCATAAAATCACCGCCCGCGTGCTTCGCGATCAAAAACTCATATAACGCAGAGCGCAGATTCCCTACGTGCATCCTTCCCGTCGGGCTCGGCGCAAATCTTGTTCTGACCTTATCGCTCATTTTTCCCTCCATTTCAAAGCCTTTTCTCTCTGATCCTTTTCGTAAAAGCTATTCGCCATTATATAACAAAACACGCCTTCTGGCAAGCAGTGCTGCCCTCTTTTTATCAACATAAGAGTGGCTCGCGAAGCGTGCCGCCCGTTGTTTGACCTAAGAGCGGCCCGCGAAGCATACCGCTCGTTGTTTCATTCGGGACAGCCTGCAATGAACGATCACCGTTGTTTTCTTCCGCAGCATGCGCCGCAGGAACCACAATTTCCACCGCAGCCCTTGCAGCCCCCGGTTCTTTTCCTCCGCAGCAGCAAGCAGCCCACTGCCGCCAGCCACACAAAGACCGCTGCAAGGATCATAACATCTTCGATTCCCATTTAAAAGACCAGTCCTCCTATCTGATAGACAAAAAATGCCGCCAGCCACGCAACCGCACACTGCATGACAACAATCACCGCCGCCTTCACGCCGCTTTGCATCTCACGCTTTACTGCCGCGATCGCTGCCACACAGGGTGTATACAAAAGCGTAAACACCAAAAAGCTTGCGGCAGACAGCCCGGAAAACATACTGCCCAGCACACCGCTTAAATTTGCAATAGATGTTCCCATCAAAACGCTTAGCGTACTCACAACTGCTTCCTTTGCAGTAAACCCGGTGATCAGCGCCGTAGATACCCGCCAGTCCGAAAAACCGAGCGGTCCAAACAGCGGCGCAATCCCCTGACCGATCAGCGCAAGCAGACTGTCCTCACTCTCCGCCACCACATTGAACCTAAGATCAAAGGTCTGCAGAAACCAGATCACGATCGTCGCCAGAAAAATGATCGTAAAAGCACGCTCAATAAAATCCTTCGCCTTATCCCACATCAGACGGCAGACGCTTTTTGCGGACGGCAGACGGTAGTTTGGCAGCTCCATGACAAACGGGATCGGCTTGCCGCGGAACGCCGTACGGTTTAACACTGCCGCAGACAAGATACCCGTCAAGATACCCACCGCATAAAGAACGATCATCACAAGCGCTTCCCTGCCCGGAAAAAAGGCTGCCGCAAACACCGAATAAATCGGGATCTTCGCCGAACAGCTCATAAAAGGCGTCAGCAGAATCGTCATTTTGCGGTCACGCTCTCCCGCAAGCGTACGCGTCGCCATAACGGCAGGAACGGTACAGCCAAAGCCGATCAGCATCGGCACAAAGCTTCTCCCGGAAAGTCCGATCTTTCGCAGCGGCTTATCCATCACAAACGCCACACGCGCCATATAACCGGAATCCTCGAGAATCGAGAGAAAGAAAAATAACACCACGATGATCGGCAAAAAGCCAAGCACACTTCCCACTCCCGCAAAAATACCGTCGATCACAAGGCTGTGCACGACCGGATTAATGCCGTATGCCGCAAGTCCTCTGTCACAAAGAGCCGTAAACGCATCAATGCCCACCGCCAGCCAGTCGCTTAACGCCGCGCCGATCACGTTAAATGTCAGAACAAAAATCACAAGCATGATCAGAATAAACATCGGGATCGCCAGATATTTATTCGTCAGGATATTATCAATCCTGACGCTTCGGATATGCTCCTTACTCTCCATGCACTTCTTGACAGTCTTTCTGCAGACCTTCTCAATAAAGGTATAGCGCATATCTGCAAGCGCCGCATTGCGGTCGAGGCCGCAGTCTGTCTCCATCTCCGCGATACTGTGCTCCATCATGTCAAGCTCATTGTCAGTCAAGGCAAGCTTTTTGATAATATCGGTGTCATTCTCGACAATCTTGGTCGCCGCAAAGCGCGGGGACATCCCGATCGCCATCGCATGATCCTCCACCTGATGTGAGACTGCATGGATGCAGCGGTGCACCGGTCCCTGCTCACAGAAATCCATCACCTGTGGGAGCGTTTTTTTCTTTGCGACGGAAACGATCGCCTGTATCAGATCCTCAATGCCCTCATCCTTCGCCGCGCTGATCGGCACAACAGGGATCCCCAGCTCATCCGACATCTTCTTATAATCAATGGAGCCTCCGTTGCCGCGCACCTCATCCATCATATTAAGCGCAAGCACCATCGGGATCCGAAGCTCCAAAAGCTGCAGCGTCAGGTAAAGATTACGTTCAATATTCGTTGCATCCACAATATTAATGATACCATCCGGCTTCTCCTGCAAAAGAAAATCGCGTGTTACGATCTCCTCGCTCGTGTACGGGCGAATGGAATAGATTCCGGGAAGGTCCACCACGGAGCAATTCTTCACGGATCGGATCTCCCCCATCTTCCGGTCGACTGTCACACCCGGAAAATTTCCCTCATGCTGGTTTGCCCCCGTCAGCTGATTAAACAGGGTCGTCTTTCCGCAATTTTGATTTCCTGCCAGTGCAAATATCATGACTGCTCCTCCGTCGTTACCTCTATCTTTTTCGCATCCTCCCTGCGGATCGTCAGCTCATAGCCGCGAAGCCGCAGCTCCATCGGGTCTCCCATCGGCGCGACCTTTCGCACCTGCACGCGCGTCCGTGGGTTCAGCCCCATATCTAAAAGACGGCAGCGCAGCGCTCCCTCTCCCCCTACCGTCTCAATTATCGCTTCTTTGCCAATCGGCAGTTCATCCAGCCTCATAATGTGATCAATATCCCTTCCTCATCTGTTTTCTTAAGGTTACCCAAAACTAACTTCATACTAATACCGCTGCGCCACAATGTCAATGCCTGCATTTCTTTTTGTCGAATCTGTCAAAAAGAGGACGCTTTTTGCGCCCTCTTTTTCGTCTCCTATTTTCCGCATCCCGGATCAAATTCAGGATTGCACATATAAAAGTTATTACTGTCAAGCTCCTCCTGTACCATGCGCAGTCCTTCGCCGAAACGCTGAAAATGCACGATCTCACGCTGGCGCAGGAAACGGATCGGGTCGCAGACCTCTGGATCCTTGACAAGACGCAGGATATTGTCGTAGGTCACCCGGGCCTTCTGCTCTGCAGCCATATCCTCGAACAAATCGGTGATCGCGTCTCCCTTGGACTGGAACTCACACGCATTAAACGGGATTCCCCCGGCCGCCTGCGGCCAGATGCCCGCCGTGTGATCGACGTAATAAGGCGCAAAGCCCGCCTCCTCCAGCTGCTCGGCGCTCAGCCCCTTGGTAAGCTGTCTGACGATCGCTCCAACCATCTCAAGATGCGCCAGCTCCTCCGTACCGATGTCGGTCAACAGACCTGCGACCTTGCGGTAAGGCATGGAATAACGCTGAGACAGATAACGGAAGGAGGCGGCCGCCTCGCCATCCGGACCTCCGTACTGACTGATTATGATCTGTGCGATCTTTGCATTCGGCTTTGTGATATTGACCGGATACTGAAGTCTTCTCTCATAATTCCACATTAGCAGCTGCCTCCTTCCCACGGAAGCGGCACATCCGACCAATCCCAGAATGTGCCGGGTCTTGCCGTATCAATCGTAAGAGGCCCGTAATTCTCTGCGTAGGCACGCAAGGCTGCCCTGCGCTGCTCTGCGTAATGATTAAAATATTTTAACGCCTCCTCATCCCTCGGATGCGTATCCAAATACTCCGTGATATCCACAACCGCAAAGCTGACTACATTAATCCAATGCATCAGCTGCGCGCGGTTCATCTGACTCATCATCATAACCGGCAGACCCTCCCTCCCGCTAAGAACGGTTTATCCAATTCCGGAAAAATCGTTCCTACTTCAAGCGCCTGTTCCGGCTCATATACGTTTGTAAAATACTGCCACGGCACATATGCCATCGCCAGTACATATTCCTCTCTCCCCGGAGGCTGCTCCCCTTGATAGCTGCAGCCGCAGTCTGCAGTCTGGGGCATTCTGTAACCTCTCATCATATGCCATCCTCTCTAAATTTTATTCCATAATAATCTATGTTCTAAAATTTCAGATGGTGCATATCTTTTCTGTTTTATCTTTATGAAATCTCACTGAGCCGGTCGATTGCGTCAAGGATCTGCTCCGCCTGCGGTCTCATTTCTTTTGCATCCTTTAACAGGCGCTCCGTCTCCGCCTTCTGCTGCCTGATCACACTAAGGTTATATTCAATGCGCGCGCGTAGCTTTTGCCTGCGGTTTACCAATCCGTGCTTGACCTCCACCATTTCCTTTTTATCTACAAGCGCAGCCGCCTGCGTCACCCACACCTGCGCGTCATAGAGCTTGTATTGGGAAAGTATGCGCACGAGCCTTCCCTTAAAGTAGTCAAGATCCTCATTCGTACGCTGGTATTTTTCCCGCTCCTTGACAGCCTCCAGATAATACTCCCACTGCTCCTTAAATTCTCCGGCGCTTCTGACATGATACTTTTCTTTGGCATAATCGACGGCATTTTCCATATTTACATATTTGATCTTCACCTTATTTTCCAGCGAGATCGCACGGTTAAGACTGCGCTGCGCCCGCACCGTCTCATCCGCGCTGCCCTGCATCCGAAGGTAAATGACGCAGACGATCACTGCGGTCGCAAAAATCCATGCCATCCAGCCATAAAACAGATCTGCTTCCAGCACGATCTGTAAAATTCCCATGATAACTGCCGCTGTCACAGAGATGCCAACCGTCACATAAAGCAGATAACGCAGACGGGTGATGTGATTCTTTAAATATTCCTTCCGAAGCTCCCACTCCGACTTTTCACGGTCCAGATATTTTAAATCCTTCCGCAATGTATCACGATACAGCTCATTCGCAGAAAAACGCTTGATCGCCCCGGGAATCTCCTGCTCCAGCTTTTCCATCTGCTCAAACTGCGCGTCTGAAAGCTTCTTTGCCGAATTTAAAAATTCCGTGCGCGCCGCATTCAGCTGCACGACATTGACCGCAATCTCCTCCAGCCTTTTGCGCTCATCCTCCGGCAGCTTTGCAAGCAACTCAATATCACTTAGATAAGAAGTTACCATGCGGTACTCTGCCTTGCCGTCCTCGATTTCCTTTGTCAGCTCCAGCATCTGCTCCAGCCGCTCCACCACGTCCTGCCCAAGCTCGCCCGTGTCCGCCTTTCCCATTTTCAAAGGCTGCGCTTCTTCCCGAAGCTCTGTCTCCTGCTGCACTTCTTCTGGTTTTTCTTCCTTTTTTCTTTTCCAAAAAAACATACGCCGTCTCCTCACACACTGCAATTTTTTCGATACGCATTCTTCCACTCTGTCAAAACTTCCTCCACAGCCTCTGCGCACTCCGTCTCCGGCTGCTCTCCCCACGCCCGCTTTATCTCAAGAAAGTCCCTCTTTATGGCAATCAACTCCTCCGGCTGCATCCCAAACGCCTCTGCGGCTTCTTTTTCGAGCGTCTCGTCCTTCGCACAAAAACAAGCGAACAGGCACTGTTTCACCGATTCCCGATTTCCGCTGCATTCATAAGCCCTCTCAAAGCACTCCGCCGCCTTGGAAAACCAAAATAAAGCGGCATACGCGCAGCCAAGATTATGCCATATGCTCCCGGTAAAGGAGCTCGATGGCTCCTCTTGTTCACGCAGCAGACGGCGATATTCACAGATTGCCCGCAGCGCGTAGCCCTCTGCCGCATAGCGATCGGCACGCAGCTTTTTCCGCTCCTCCCCCGACGTATGCGCAAGCTCCTGCAAACGCCGTACCAGCTCCCTCTGCTTCTGCGGTGCGAAGTAATCCGCCTGCCGCAAAAGACAGGAGACAAACTCCGCTATGCTCCCCTTCCGGTTTATGATCTCCCGCAGCATTCCGGCAGTCTTTGGCATCGCAAGCTCCGTCTCCAGCCAGCCACAGAGCGCTTCGTCCATGATCCGCTCATCCAAAAGATACATATTTTTCTCAATATAATAGCAAAGCTCCTCCAGAGAATAGAAGTTCATTCCTGCATCCTCCAGATAATACGGAAACGCCGCCAGCGGACGGCTGCATAAAATCAGCTCACCCATCCTCACCCTCTCTTTCCTCTGCAAAGGACGTTACATATTCCCATACCTTTCCGGAACCCGGGAAAATCTCGCCAAACCCCAGATCACGAATGCGCAGCTGCACCCGCTCGTCCGAGAGCGCCTTTGCCGAAATCCGAAGTCTTGTCGTACGATTGGGACGCTTCGGCAGATCGGACAATTCCAGACATGCGACCTTCGCATGTCTGCTCTCCGGCGGCTGCAGCCAAAACGACAGCTCCGGCGATCCATCCAAAAGCACCTCGCAGCTCCCCTTCGCCTCATACCAGCTTACCCCGGCTCTGATCAGTGTGTAAAACTCTGCCGTGCCATGCACAAACACCTTTAAACCAACATTTAGCTTCATCTCATGATCGCCGAGATATACATACTCCCACTCCTGCCGTCCATCCCGAACTGCCGCCGCATAGCATGCGCCCTTTGCATACAGATTTTTTCCCATAAATGCCCGTCTGCCCTGGCACAAAAGTCCGACCGACTGCTGCATCCAGCCCCCGTCAAAGCCATCTCCCGTCAGATAGACAGACGATACAATACGCCCTTGGAAGCATTCCTTCGCAAACTGAAAAAAGGCGGCGTCCCTATCCCCGCTCTCTATCTGCCGTTCCTTCTCCCACATCGTGACGAGCTTCGGCGTTGTATGGGGACGCTTAATAAGTCCAAAGCACCTCATACGCCCTCCGTGGTAATCAAACAGACAGACTTCATGCGTACACAGCTCTGCCGGCTGGTGATAAGCAAAATAATAAAAGCTTTCTTTCCGGTCGATAAAATGCAGCTGCTCTTTCGTAAAGCCAAGCGCGGGAGCGATCCTCCAAAAGAGCTCTGCTGTCTGCTCCAAAAGCGTCTCCACACAGATAACCAGCAGATCCGGCTTCCTGCCGCTGCCGATTCCTCCCGCCAAAAGAAACAGCTTCTTTAAATAAATGACAAACAGCTCATCCGCCGGACAGCTCTCCTCCCAGACAGTCACTGTCTCCTGTCTCCTTGCACGCGCAAACAGATCCGTCACACAGGCAGCCTCCTTCTCCTCGCCGATGATCCACTGCCCGCCGCCCTGCTTTTTTGACAGCATGACCGGTATCTGGTAATTTTGACTGCCCGCCACAAGACTAAACGTTTCCGGCTCTTTTTTATTCACTTCATAGCAGCTTAACACTGCATATTTATCATCAAGGTCAATACCGAGATAAAAACGATCCTCCATTGTACTCCCCTTACTCCTACATGCGCTCAAAAATATGCTCCGTCAAAGCGGCCATGCTCCGATACTCCCGCATCTGCTCCCTAAGAAGCGCATCGTCCCCCGCCTCCTTTGCCGCTGTCATCCTGCTAAGCCATGCATAGCGCCCCTCGCCCTCCGGTGAGGGACTGCTTTGATTTGACATAAGAGTGGCTCGCGAAGCGTGTCGCTCGTTGTTCGAGATACACCGGCTCTCTGTCACGACGCGCTCGCCCTCGATCATCTCCGTCAGATAATACTGTATCGTTTCTCCCGGAAACAAAAGAAACTCCCGGACGTAAACGCCCGGATAGACCTCCGCCAGCTCTCCGGTGCGGTATTGCTCCTCCTCGCCGCGGAAGCTGATCCTGATCTGTCTGCCCGGCTTCGTATGATATTCAAGAAAAAAACGCTCCTGCAAATGATATTTTTTTAACAGCGTCGGCGGAAGCTTGCGCATGGATGACAAAAACATATGATCCGTCAGACAGCTAAGCAGCAGTTCATCCGCCGCCTGATACTGGGTCTCCGTCAGTCTGCGCTTCTCTGATAAATATTTTAAAAGTCCCAGACGGCAGGTATCGTTCAGCTTCTTTTTCGCCAGATAGCGCTCCTGTACCTGCGCAAACACATGCGAGGGAACAAGCGCGTCCTCCCGCAGATAAAGATCCAGAAAATAAGTTACATACGCAACACAGAGCGTCTCTTTTTTATTTCCGGCACAATAGCTTTCATAAATCTGCTCAATATGCGGCGTATATTCCGTCGTCTCGAGCATCTGGGTCAAAATGCGCTCCTCCAGCTCAAGCCTGTCTAGCCCAAATTCCCCCGCTGCCAGCCAAAGCCTCTCCAGCTCCTTTGTCGCACCGTGATAATAGCTGCAAAGATATGAAAGGATTACCTCATTATAACTTCCCTTCAAAAACGTATCTGACGCAAAGCCAACCAGAAAATCATCCTCCTCAAAGCCGTTCTTTGAGACCGCATAGCTTAACAGGTCGACTCTGGACTGCTGATCGAGATAATCGTAGCCGTCCATCTGCACCATATGATACGCCTTATCGTAAAGCTGCTCTGCCAAAAGCAGCTCCGTTAAGCGCCTCCTGACCGGAATCGACAAAAGCTCCATGTCCGCACCCTTTAAATAGCTTCCAAGCGCCGACTCCGCCGGCGTCACCGGACAGCCGCCGTTTCGGTACTCCTTTAGGAGCATCAGCAAAATGCGTTCCTTCCACACGCTGCTTAAGCGTTCCTCCAAAAGCAGGAGCTTTAGATACCGCTCCCGCTGCTCTGCCGAAACCGCCTGCGTTTCTCCCGACGCATACCAGTACAAAAGATACTGCCATGCATCCGGCGCAAGCGCCAGGCAGCGCTCCAGATACAGCTGCGGATGCAGCAGCGGCTCATCCGCAAACGGAATGCTTTCGCAAAACCGTCTTCCCTGCGTGTCCTCCAGTATCACAACATAATTTTTTGTATAGACCGTAAAATATGCCTTACCGCCCACAAGCGGGACACACTTCGGCTCTGCCAGCTCCTCCTCAACGATATACGCCCTCGCCGCCCGTTTATTCTCACAGGTCAGCTGATGTGTGAAAAAGAGGTCTGCCATACGGGATGCCAGCTCCTCGTTTAACATACCGCCCGAAATCAATTCTTCATAAATGACTGCCAGATTCTCATCTATATGACCTGCCGTAATCTGCTCGATCGCAAACACGTCCATCCTTCTGCGATATTTCTGATACAGCTCCGGCTTTCGTTTCTTGCCTGCAATGATATTGACGAACAGCCGCGCCCGGTACGGATACGCAAGACCGCTGTCATATTGAAAATACATCTGGATCAGCTTCGGCACCTCATAAAGGCAGCGCTCCTCCATCGATGTCAGATACGCCTCATAAAGCCCCGTCAAGCGAAGCTCCTGCCGGATGCCAAGCTCATACCATGCGTGAAAACGCCCCGTGCAGCACTGGCTGCGGATGAGATAGGCGCAAATGCCGGCGAGCACCTCCTCCTTGGGACTTACCCGGTAGCACTCCGTCAAAATCCGGTACACAAGCGGATGAAACCCGCGCAGTCCGGGAAGCGCCTGCATGATCTGCATGACAATATCCACCGAAAGCGCCTGATTCTTTGCCGCCCAATTCAACACCAGGATCTCAAACTCCCCAAGTCTTCCGAGCAGATACGGGTCCTGCCATAGCAGATAATATGCCTCCAGATAAAGATAGGGGCTTCGCTCCCCCTGTGCCATCCATGCCTCGATCGCCCGATAGCGTCCGGCATTGCTGCGGTAATACGAATCCTTCAAAAACAGAAGGATCCAAAACAGCAGCGTGCTCTTTGGATTTTTTTGGAATAAAAGCTCTATCTGCTCCGCCATACGGTCCACATAAGAAGGCTCGCGCTCCATCAGCGTGCAAAGATAAAGATAGTACCCCCATTGCGGCGTACTCTTATCGGTACAGCTTCGCTTATAGTCATCTAAAATCCACTCCGCCTCCTGCCGCTGCTTATTGGCGATCAACGCCTGCGCCTTCATCAGCGGATAAACCTCCTCCTTGGGCGCAAGAGCAGTCAGCCTGTCCAAAAGCTCTGTCGATCGATTCGCCCATGCACCTGTGACAATCCGCTTCAGACGATACTCGATATAAAGCTTTGCCAGCTGTATGCGCCCCTCCTGCAGCTCTCTGCTGCGCATTTTGCGTCCGCCATCTCCTTTTTTCGTACGCGCGGCACAGACCTCAAGTGAAAACGTCTCATCCGGCATATGGAAGAAAAGTCTGCCGTAATTTCTTCCTGCATGAAGCGCCTCCTCCCGCAGCTCATAGGAAAATAAACAGGAACTGCCGATGAAATCCTCGTCCGTCACGCATGTCCGCAACGGAATGAGAAACGGTGCGTCCGACTCTACGGTAAGCTTTACATATCCCCAGTGCGAACGCATAAGCTCCACCGTCTCCGTCCGCGTCTCTGTCACCTCATAGCATTCCGCCGCGCGCTCCTTCGGCTCAATCACAACGCGCTTCTTTCTGCCGATCCCGATCAAAAACTCCTCGACCTTTTGACCGGACGGCGTTTGGCGGCGCAGTCCCTCATACAAAAGCCGCTCCTTAGAGGCGCATTCCGAAAATATATTTTGAAAGCGCTTGGAGTAAAACAGGCGCTTGGCTTCCTGCGGACTTTTCTTTGCAAGCTCCGTAAAATCGCTCAGATTGCGGATGCATCCGACGGAGGTCTCGGCATATAAACCGCAGACAGACACAACAAAAGAAAGGTTATATTCTCCACCTGCGCAAATAATATAAAACTCGCCCTTTTGAATATCACCCTCTACGAATCCGCTGCTGTGAAATTGATAATGGATATGCGCCTCCTCCCCCGCAAACTGGGGCGTTAAGCATTCCATCCTCTCACTGGAGGTCTCAATCCTTCCCCGCATCGGCACACGATTTGCACTTGTAATGACAAACTCTCCCGTGTAATCCTTTCCCTCTAATATTTCAATCTCTATCTTATCCTCCGAAAAGGAAAGCACCGGTCTGTCGTATTCAAATCTTCCCTCTGCCAGCTGCTCTATCCGTTTCTGCAAATCGCCACCTGCTTTTCTATTGCTTTTTTATACGCAATGACTATAATAGATTATAAACTAATTTGAAGGAGTTCGCAATGATAAAACAAAAAGACCATTTTCACGGAAGTGATCTGGAAAAAATAGAACAAATCTACGCTATCCGTAAGGAGGAGCTCATCAGCTTTTCCGCAAATGTCAATCCGCTTGGCGTCTCCCCGCTGCTGCGCGAGGCGCTGATCCAAAAGCTTGATACGATCACCGCTTATCCCGACCGCGAATATACCTCGCTTCGTCAGTCGATCGCCGCCTACTGCGGCACGACGGCAGAGCATGTGCTCGTCGGCAGCGGGGCAACCGAGCTGATCTCCTTATTCATCCAGCTTGCCCGCCCAAAAAAAGCGCTCGTTCTCGGACCGACCTACTCAGAATATGAGCGCGAGATCGCTCTTGGCGGCGGTCAGACACTCTACTATCCCCTTTCCGAAAAAAGACGTTTCCGGCTGGAGATCAACGATTTTCTCTCACAGCTTGATGAAACGCTTGAGCTCCTCGTCATCTGCAATCCAAACAACCCGACCTCCTCCTCCGTGGAAAGAACGGATATGACACGCATCTTAGACGTCTGTCTCGCACGCAATATCCATGTCATGATCGACGAGACCTACATCGAATTTGCGACGGATATGGACAGGCTTTCCTCCGTTCCTCTGACGGACGCCTACCCGAATCTTATCGTCCTGCGCGGCACCTCAAAGTTCTTTGCCGTTCCCGGACTTCGTCTCGGATATGCCATAGCCGGAAGTCTGCGTCTGATCGACGAGATCAATGCGAGGAAAAATCCGTGGACGATCCATTCCCTTGCCGCGGCGGCAGGCGAAACAATGTTTCAGGATGCCGATTATATCAGAAAAACAAGGGCGCTGATCGCTTCTGAGCGCACCCGCATCTATCATCTTCTAAAGGACCATCCGGCGTTCGACGCCTATGAGCCGGACGCAAACTTTCTGCTGCTTCGCATCCGCAGGGAGGGACTTACCGCAGATGAGCTTTTTACACGCGCTCTGCGGCAGGGAATGATGATCCGCGACTGCTCGGACTTCCCGTTTTTAAACGACTCCTATCTCCGTTTCTGCTTTATGCTTCCGGAGCAGAACGACAGGCTGCTCGCCTGCCTGCTTGCCTGACGCCGCTAAAGCTCCTGCTCCTCCTTTGCATCCTTCACAAGCAGAAATTCTACGCAGCCGGACACACGGTACAAGATAAAGTTCTGCAAAAACGCCATCGTCTCTCCATACACCGTGTCGTCCTGCTCATCTAAAATACTGCCCTCAAGCAGATAGCTCATGCCGTTATGATAATCTCTCCCATCCTCAAGGGTAAAGCTTCTCCATAGATATTTTCCCATTTCGCTTTCCTGCTTCATTTTACTTTCCAAAAGCAAGATCCCCGTCTTTTCGTTTTTTGCAAAATGATTGCGGTAGAGATACCGGAAATGAAGCGGAGGAACACGCGTGGGCTGGCGCATTCCATATTGATTCCCTGGATGATTGTCCTTCTTCTGCACCCATATGAACATGCTGTGAAAGGTCAGCCCGCCTACATGGGAAAACTGCGTCCGCACACAAAGATCCGTAAAGGATGGCGCACAAAGCCCCTCCTCCTCTGCAATCCTTTTGCACAGCTTGGAAAACAGCTTCTGCATATGTTTCCACTCGTAATAATGAGAAGAATCATAGTAGGTCGTGCCCGCCCAGTGCAAACCGCAGCGCTCGATCATGGCCCTGCCCTCACGCTCGTTCGCCGCCACGCTTTTGCGCGCGTTCAACCGCGAAAAATACTCATACAAAACCTCTAAGATTTCCTGCTTCTTCTCACGCGGCGTCACATAATCCTTCCGATTCTCCACACATTTTTGATAGCACTCATAAAAAAGCTCGCCGACTGCCTGATCGCTTAGCGCCTGCGTATAATAATCCTGCATAATGGCTCCCGCAATTTTATAGAGGATATTCGCCTGCCAGTTTCCCACAGATTTGACACTGTCGATAATATCCTCATAAAGCTCAGACGTCAGCACAGGCTCGGTAAAATCTCTCGTCACCTCAAAGGAATCCCAGTCCAGCGGAACCTCACCCTCCCCCTTTACGATGATTCTGCGATCCTCCTCATTTCCTTCCAAAGAGGCGTTCTTCTCCTTTTCCCTTCTCTGCTTTGGCGGCTTCTTCTCCTCCCGCTCCTCCTCCTCAAATTCATGCAGCAGCAGCTCAAGAAAATGTGCGCTCCACCGTGCATCGTCCTGTTGTCTTGCTTTTCTTCCGTCTTCACGCTCTCCCGACGCCTCCGTAACCGCCTTCACCTTCTGCAACGCCATAACTCTCTCTCCTCTTGTGCTTTGTCTCTCTTACATTATATCGGCACAAATTCCATATATTTATAGAAAAAGGAACTGGCGCCATGCATCAGTTCCCCGTCTTTTGTTATTCCTTTGTGATTGTCACGATACCAGCGCATTTTGAGAGCTTTTTCCATGTAATATGTGAAAAAATCTCATTCAGCTCCTCATAGAGCACATACATGCCCTGATACAGCCATGCATCTTCGTTTTGCCTGCGCAGCTCCTTCATCGCCTCAAGAGACTCAAACGCCAGCCCGCCGATGACAATGCAGCCTCCCGGCGCAAGCACACGGTAGAGATCGTGGATGAGGCGCTCCTGCTCATAATTGTCCAGATGATGAAACGCATAGGCGCTGATGATCATATCGTATTCTCCGTCGACCAGACAAAGCGGCAGTCCAAGCGAATAATCAGCTGCCACAAGCTGTGCCTTTGGCATATGCTCTTTTCCCGCCTCGACCATCTTCTTAGAGGAATCCACACCCGTGATCTCGTAACCGTCCGCATAAAGCTTTTTCGTCACGATCCCCGTTCCAAAGCCCACGTCTAAAATACGCTTCGCTTCCGACTGCCGGACGCTTGCATACACCTCGTTTAATACTTCTGCATACCCGGCAAACGGATACTCATCGTTATCGTTGAGCAGACGTACCGCTTCACCGTATCCGTCCGCCCATAAGTCATAGTTTTTCTCCACTCTTTCGCACCTTCTTTTCCTGTATATGCTTCTTATTATATCACATTCTTATCTGCTTTCAACTATGGAACATGGAATCTTGGACCATGGAAGCTCTCCTGTGCACGGTTGCTTTTTATAAAACGTTAAGCAAAAAAGAAACCTCCAAAATATTGTTGACATTCTTCTCGTCCTATTGTATTATTTGATTAATACAAATAACAACAGAAAGAAGGTGAAATTTATGGCTTGGACGCTTGATTCCGACAGCCCCATTTTTCTGCAGATTGTCGAGCGCATTCAGATGGATATTATCTCCGGACGTTACGCCCCCGGTCAAAGACTTCCAAGCGTACGCGACCTTGCCGCCGAGGCGGCAGTCAATCCCAACACAATGCAGCGGGCATTTATGGAGCTTGAGCGCATAGGTCTTGTTTATTCCGTTCGCACAAACGGGCGCTATATTACGGAGGACACTACTATGATAGAAGAATTAAAAAACTCGGTCGCAAAGGAAAAAATCAATGAATTTTTGACTGCTATGCAGGGACTGGGCTACAAAAATGAGGAGATTCTTTCCCTGATGCAAAACACCCTGAAAGGAGGAGCACAATGAGTGCCTTATTAGAATGCAGAGACCTGACAAAAAAATACGGGGCGAGGCTTGCAGTCGACCACATCAATCTGATGATTGAGGGAGGACATATCATCGGTCTGCTGGGACCAAACGGCAGCGGCAAGACAACATTGATCAAGATGATCAACGGTCTTCTTACCCCCACCAACGGCAGTCTGTCGATGCACGGACAGCCGATCGGCATTTACAGCAAAAAACATATTTCTTATCTGCCGGACCACACCTATCTGAACATGAACCAGCGCGTTTCCGACGTCATCACATATTTCAGTGATTTCTATGAGGATTTCGATCAGACGCGCGCCTACGACATGCTTGCAAAGCTTTCCATCAACCCCCAGGACCGCTTAAAGGCAATGTCAAAGGGAACGAAGGAAAAGGTACAGCTCATCCTTGTTATGAGCCGCCGTGCAGACCTTTATATTTTAGATGAACCGATTGCCGGCGTTGATCCGGCTGCCAGAGATTACATTTTAAATGTGATCCTCTCCAATTACGATCCAAAGGCATCGATCCTGATCTCGACGCATTTGATCGCAGACATCGAAAACATTTTGGACGAGGTTATTTTTATCCAAAACGGGCAGCTGCGGCTGACCTCCTCTGTCGACGACATACGCCAAAGACAGGGAAAATCTATAGATGCACTTTTCAGGGAGGTATTCCGATGCTAGGAAAATTATTCAAATACGAATTTAAAAATACTGCAAAGGTCATGCTGACAATTTACGGCGTGCTGCTGTTTACAACGATCCTCGCGTCCGTAAGCTTTTTTTCAACCACGCTCGTAGGGGACAACGAGACGCTTCTGACGCTTTTCGCTCTTTTGACCACGGCGGTTATGATCTTGTATATTTTTTCTGTTTTTGCACTGTTTATCGTATCCTACGTTTATCTGTGCATTCACTTTTACAAGACGATGTATTCGGATCAGGGCTATCTGACGCACACGCTTCCCGTAAAGCCGATCACGCTTTTTAACGTCAAGCTCGCCACGTCATTCCTATGGCTTGTCACGTCATTGGCGCTGCTTTTTGCTTCGATCATGATCATCGTATTCGGCGCCTCGGGCGGCACGATTTTAAATTTACAGAACATCAGTCTGTTCTTCCAGTTTATGTTTGACGAATTGCTTGCTGAGGCAATGGGAATGCCGCTTTGGGCATTTATTTTGTTCCTTGCCGTTTCCATGATGTTTGGCTGTCTTTCTTACCTGCTGATGGTTTTTGCCAGTATTTCCATCGGACAGCTGTTTACAGGACACAAGATTCTTGGCGCCTTTGCCGCCGGCATTATCATCAACTTCATCCAACAGATCATAGCCACCATGCTCATGTTCCTGTTCAGCTTTTCATTCGCGAATTATTTTATGGAGGTTGACAAGTTTTCACAGATTTTCTTCTCACCGCCGATGCTTCTGTCGATGTTTGTATCCATACTCTTTGCGGTCGGCTTTTATATCGCCTGCATCGTCATTCAGACACGCTATCTGAATCTTGAATAGCCGGTCTCCAAGCGGCGGTGGGCACACTTCGCAGTCCACACCTTTGCTGCGGCGGGTCGCATCAGCGACACAGCTCCATTCCGCCGCAGCGCTTTTCTCTTAAGGCAAATCTCTGCTCTTTTCCCGAAAATACTGCAAAATATCATCATTCGCTTTCTCAGATTCCGGAAATTCGGGGTCCGTTGCATGAAACACATGCCCAAGCGTCCGCTCCGCCGAGGTATATTCCTGATAACGGTGACAGACGCCCCTTTCCTTTAGCAATGCATGAAGCTTTTTCGCCGCCTCATAAAGCATCGCATCCGTCGGTGTCGTCAGCAGAAAAATTTCAGGAAATTCTTCCCTTGCAAGGATCGCAGGAATCGAGACATTGTCAAGATAACGCTGATCCGTTTTCCGCTTTCCGGGCAGCAGCATACGCCGCATCAGCAAATTTTGCAGACTTCGTGTTTCCAGAAGGCTGTGGATCTCATACATCGGGCAGCTGACCGCAATGCCGCGTATCCCGTTTTTCAGCGGCAGGACCCCATAGTATTCCTGCAGCCCGCTGCTGTTTTGGATCACACCGGCAAGCATGGCATAATGACCGCCGGCGCTGTCCCCATAGACAAAAATCTGTTTCGGATCAGCCCTGTGGGCGGCTGCATGCTCCTCCAGCCAGTGAAGCGCACAGAAAACGTCCTGCATCGCCCCGATAAAATCCGCCTCCGGCTGGAGCGAATAGTTGATGTTCAGCACACGAAAGCCCTGCGCCGCGAAATATTTTCCCTGCGCTTCATTTAAAAACTTATCGCAGGAAATATAGCCGCCGCCGTGAATCTGCACGATAACGGGAAGCATTTCATCATTTCCGGACGGTCCGTAAAAATCCATCCTATGAAACGTATCTTCATCCCCCATATAATTTAAATCCTTCTGCTCCTGCACCTCATAGGTAAGGTTCTTTGCCGCAAAATGCCGCTCGTTTTCCTTCCACTTCTGTTTTCGTATGGTTCTCAGAAAAAAAGATGGTTTCATGCCGTTCTCCCCCCGCCCTTTCCTTAATTCTTCAAACGCTCCATACCCTTTTGCACATCCAGTCCCCAAATGACTGCCAGCATCAGAATACAGATCACTGCCGGAATTACAATATACATCATCTGCATCATGCCGATGGCAGACGCGCTCTGTACCGCTGCGCCGTTTTCATATCCGCCGAAGCTTAACAGCCATCCAAACAGCGCCGTTCCAAGACCGCCTCCCAGCTTGATCCCCATTGAGGAACAGCTAAACATCGTTCCGTCAAGGTGTACCTGATCTTTTTGGAAGGTATAGGCAGATGCATCCGCGATCACGGCATTTAACGTTCCAAGCATCGGGCTCATGCCAAGTCCGCGGAGCGCAAGCACAACCAGCATCAGCGGAAAATTCCCCATATAACCGACCGGGATAAAGACCAGTCCGAATACGGCGCTAAAGATCATTCCCGCACGATTGACACGATAGATGCCGTATCTTTTTACAAGCGCCGGCGTTACCGCAAGCCCAAGAATCATCGGGATCATTCCCGCGAAGGATAAAAGTCCAAGCGCGTCCGGATCCTTTAACACATAGGTACAAAAGAAAATGCCAACCCCGTTTGTAATTCCCTGCATCCCATACTGCAGCAGATAAAATGCCAGAATCAGCAGGTAATAACGGTTGCTAAGCAGCAGACGCATACTTTTTAAGAATGTGATCCCCTCCGAATCCACCGCCTTTTCTTCCTCGTCGGCTATTTCCCTGACCGAAAATACCACCACCATATTCAAAACGACCATAATTCCTGTGTAAAGAAGCGCCACGTTTCTCCAACCCACAGCGCCTCCGCCAAAGCCGGTGACAAGTCCCGTCGTGACAGACGGTATGATAATGCCCGCAAGCATCACGAACATAAACCGGTAGGTTCCTGCCTGTACGCGCTCATGCGGATTCTTCGTGATCAAAGCCGTCAGCGCCGCATAGGAAATATTGTTTGCCGTGTAAAAAATAGAATTTAACAGCGTATAGACTACAAAGAAGTAAGCATACTGCAGCTGCTGCTCCATCTGCGGCGTGGCAAACAACAGAATCTCACAGATTGCCAGCGGAAAGACTGACCAGAACATCCACGGTCTTGCCTTTCCCATTTTGCTTTTTGTCCGATCCAAAAGCCGCCCGAAAAAAATGTCCGTTACGCCGTCCAGACATTTGCTTGCCAGCATAAGCGTACCTATGATACCTGAATTTAACCCTACGGTATCCGTCAGATAAATGACTACGAACGAGGATACAAACGTATACATAAAATTAGACCCGAAATCCCCGGCTCCGTACGCCAGCTTCTGCCATCCTTTTAGATATTTTTTCTGTTCCATCTCCTTTTTCTCCTCTCCTGTTTCAGATATAAAATGTTTGCGTTATTTCCCGATACATTTTATAATGATAGGTAAATTATAAGAAATTTTCTTGGAAAATCACAATAACGTGCATCGAACTTCTCTGACTTTTTATAACCTAAACTGGATTTTTAATCTTAGGGGTTTTGCATTTGAATGGAGGACTGAAAATGACAAAAGCGAAATCTCCCCTTTTTATCTCTCACGCCAACGACAGGCAGGGGGAATATTTTAATTTGAACGGAACATACCTGTTTACCGTACAGCAATTTGACGCTGCGGACAGCCTCGTCTTTCACGCACAGACTGCGCCGGGCTTTTTCACGGCGCAGTCTGGTATTTTAACGGAGCTTTACCATCCGGATCAACGGCCGCAGCACCGCCATGATTCTCTGGAGCTTATCTATGTGCTGCGCGGCTCGCTCACGCAGTTTATCGAGGACTACTGTCACACCTACACCGCAGGCTCCTGCTGCATCCTGAGCAAAAATATCCGTCATGTGGAATCCTTTTCCTCCGATTTTGAGGCTGTCTTTGTGCTGCTCTCCGACACCTTTATCCAAACGGTTTTAGACAGTGATGTATGCTTCTCTCCTGATTTTTCCTGCAGACAAAATACCAATCACGTTTCCCGCCAGCTTATCGCCCTGCTAAAAGAGCGTCCGGCATTTGAAAAGAAAATGCTCGATTTTATTCCGCTTAAGCCTGCAAATGAGCTTCGCGATGAGGCGGAGGTTCTTTTTGCCCGTATGATTCTTGAGACAAGAAAACAATCCCCCGGCTGCTTTCCCATCGTCTGCGGCTATTTTGCGCGACTGTTTTCACTCCTTGCAGCGGAGGATTGTTATCAGCTTCATCCCATTTGTCTCAAAAGCTCCAATGAAGATTTTATTTTTAACCAGATTCTTCTCTATCTGCAAAGCCACCACGGACGTGTCGATTACGATGAGCTTGAAGCGCTCCTTCACTATACGAGAGACTACTTAAACCGTATCGTAAAACGCCGCCGCGGCTGTACCCTGACTGCGCTTGCACAGGGCATCTGTCTGGAGGAGGCTGCGCATCTGCTTCTTGGCAGCAGCAAAAGCATCGGGGAAATCATGCAGGAATTAGGCTACGCAAACAGAACCTACTTTTATCGGATTTTTAGGGAACGCTTTGGCGCAACGCCCCTTGCCTACCGCCGCAGCTCCCCTGATCCGCATGAGTATTCCCTTTCCTCCCCATCCGATCCTACTCCACCTCGGTCAGGCTGACCCGCACATTTCTTTGATGCAGCAGCAATGTGGCTGTCAAAGCCGCAAGAGCAACGATAAAACGCACTGCAAAAGCAAGCCCCAGCGGCGCCAAAAAGACAGGGACGGCACATGCAAGGATCAGCAGACAGCCTCCGATCCCTCCAAGAAAAGCAGAGGCGCTCTGCTTGACGATCGTTACCTCCTCATCCCAGTCAAAAACCGGAAAGCGCAGATTGACGGTAATGCCAAAGACACAGGCGAACATCATCAGTACCGGCGGGAGCACAAGCAGCCAGAATGCCTCCAACGCGGATGGCAAAAAAGCAGCGAAAAGCAAAACCTCCGACACCAGATAAAAAGGTGCAATGACTGCCAGATTCAGCAGCACCTTTGCGGTAAAAACAGCCTTGGATGAAACCGGCAGGCTTCGGATCAGCCACCACTGCTTCCCCTCCAGCGAGACGGAGGTCGCCGTCGTCGTCATCATGCAGGAGACTGCCGCAAGAAGAAACGGCAGCACGCGGAGCACAAGCTCCTTTGGCACAAACAAAAACTCTGTGATCTTCTCCGCTCCCACAAAAAAGATACTTCCTGCAAGCAGCAGCATCATGACAGGTCCCATGATCGTATTGACCACATAAACAGTCGATGCCGTATAGCGTTTCCACTCCTTAAAAAATAAAGTCTTAAGCAGTGACTTCTCCTTCATCGTTCCAATCTGATAATGATGCTCTGCCTGCGTCCGCCGCAGCTGCTTCATCACCCACGGAAAGCTTTTGATAACGGCTGCAAGCACACCGCAGGCAGCGGCAAGCGATGCACCGATATAACAGATCCCCGCGGACACATCCTTCCCAAGCAGCATCCTCTCTGCCCATACTGCCGGGGGATAAAGCTTTGCCATCACATCCTTCACTGTATCTGAAGCATGCAAAAATATTTCCTCTGTCATTTGAAACTCCATAGAATCCCCCGCTATAGAGAGCGCACCTCCTCCAACAGTCAGTGCGCTTACCAAAAAAATCGTTAAAACGGCAGCCACCAGACTTTTGTGCTTCATGCGCGCGGAAACCGCTGCAACGACTGCCCCAAGCAGAGTAGCCCCAGCCATCGGAAGAAGCGGCAGGCACAGCGCAAACAGAATCGCACGCAGATAAAAGGAAAATCCCGGATGAAGGAATGCAGCATAAACACCAAGTCCCGGCAGCAGCACAAGCAGGGCAAGCAGCAGATAAGTAAAATACATGCCAAGCACACGGCTGATCACAATTGCCGTCTTAGAAACAGGCAGCGCGCAAAGCATCTCATAAGAATTTTGTGCAAAAATCGTGCTTCCTGCCCGAAAGCTTCCAAAGAAAAAAATAAGTACCGATGCAAGCACCGTCAGATAGATGGGAAGGATTTCTCCAAATCCCAGCAAAACATAGGCGTACGCCCCCAATCCCACATAAAAGCAGAGCATAAGCGCAAGCACACCCCAGGAAGCTGCCACCGCAAAAATCCCGGTACGCTTCTTTTTATCCTTCGAGTAGCGCGCCACATTGATATTTAAAAAATTGCAAAACGACGCGCCCAGCAATATTTTAATCTGCCCGATCATCCTCTGCCACCTCCAAAAATGTCGATTCCAACGTCTCTCCCTCTGCAACGATCTCCTCCATGCGCCCTGACGCAACCAGCTTTCCGTTTTTGATGATCGCAACCTTATTGCAGAGCTTCTCCGCTACATCCAGCACATGTGTGGAAAAGAAAATAGCGCCTCCCTCCTCACAGAGCTTGTGCATCGTGTTCTTTAACACGACAGACGCCTTTGGATCTAAGCCGACAAACGGCTCGTCTAAAATCAACAGCCTTGGCTTGTGCACCAGTGCCGAAATAATCGCAAGCTTTTGCTTCATCCCGTGGGAATAGGCAGAAATCAAATCCCCCAGCGACGCGCTGATCTCAAACTCCTTCGCATGGGTACGGATGCGCTCCTCCCTGTCTGATGCTGACACGCCGAAAATATCAGCAATAAAATTCAGATACTGGATTCCTGTCATGTACTCATATAAATCGGGATTGTCCGGAATATAGGCAATCTGTCTTTTGCATGCCATCGCATCCTTGCGCACGGACAGACCATCAATATAAATCTCGCCCGCATCAAACGCATGGATACCCGCCACACATTTAAGCGTCGTCGTCTTTCCGGCGCCATTATGCCCGATAAACCCATAAATATCGCCGGCATCAAGCTGCAGATTCAAATTCGTGATCCCCTTCTCACTCCCCTTATAATGCTTCGTCAGATTTTGTATTGTAAGCATTCTGCTTCCTCCTTCTTCTATGCCTCCTCACCCGGCGAGGAAATAAATGTAATGCGCCGCTGCTTTCTCCCTTCCTCCGGCTTGTTTTGCGCGACTTGTGCAAGGCACCCCCCCAGCCTCTGCAAAAATTCTGCAAATTCTTCATCTGTGAGCAAAAGCGTGGTTGATTGCAGCAGCAGCATATCACGCTTGGCGTCCGCATCCTCCCGCTCAAAATATTGCAGGAACGTTGTCTGAAGCGACAGCAACAGGCTATAGATGACAGTTCCCAGCTCCTTCCCTTGCGGCTCCCCCGAAAACGGATGCTCCACAAGCGCATACGTCTTCTCCACCGCGCCGCGGACACTTCGCTCCTCCGTCACCCGGATGCACCCTGCCGTATACAGTTTCTTGATATGACGGTAGAGACTTGCAACCGGAATATCCGAAAGCTCCGCCTGCATCTCCTTTGCCGTTCCCTCCCCGTGAAGAATCAGATATTGTATGATGCGCTGGCGTACCGGATTCATCACAAGACCTGCCAGTTCCGAAAACTCCATAAAATCCCTCCTTTTTATTATCATTTATAATAATACTCTTATTTTTGATAATAGTCAAGCAAAAAAACAGAAACCCCGCAGCACAGGATTCCTGTTTTCCATAATTTATGCCTCTGACGGCACATCCTTTATTGAGAAGCTGATCCTTCCCATCTTATCCTTCCCAAGGCAAACAACCTTCACACGGTCTCCCAGCGTGAGAACATCCTCCACACGGTTGATCCTCTCCTTCGCAATCTTTGAGATGTGAACCATTCCTTCCTTGCCCGGAGCGAACTCTAAGAATGCGCCGAACTCCTTAATGCTCACGACAGTTCCAGTAAAAATCTGTCCCTCCTCAAAATCAGTCGTAATGATCTGGATCATCTCAACTGCCTTGTCCATCATCGCTGCATCTGTTCCGCAGACAGATACTGCGCCGTCATCGGTAATATCAATCTTAACGCCCGTACGGTCAATGATCTCATTGATCGTCTTGCCTCTTTGTCCGACAACATCGCCGATCTTTGCAGGATCGATCTGGATCTGGATGATCTTAGGCGCGTATGGCGCAACCTCTTTTCTCGGCTCTGCGATCGCCTTAGACATCACCTCATCCATAATGTAAAGTCTTGCCTCCCGCGTGCGCGCGATCGCCTCCTCAACGATCGGTCTTGTCAGACCGTGGATCTTAATATCCATCTGGATCGCCGTAATTCCCTTGCGCGTACCTGTGACCTTAAAGTCCATATCTCCAAAGAAATCTTCCAGTCCCTGAATATCGGTGAGCACGATATAGTCATCGTCCGTCTCTCCTGTCACAAGTCCGCAGGAAATACCAGCGACCATCGCCTTGATCGGCACGCCCGCCGCCATCAGCGCCATACAGGAAGCACAGGTGGATGCCATAGACGTCGAGCCGTTCGACTCAAAGGTCTCCGATACGGCACGGATCGCATATGGAAATTCCTCCTCGGAGGGAAGCACTGCCATCAGCGCTTTCTCAGCAAGTGCACCATGACCGATCTCACGACGCCCCGGACCTCGTGAAACCTTTGTCTCGCCGACAGAATATGCAGGGAAATTGTACTGATGCAGGTATCTCTTTGTCGTAATGTTCTCGTCCAAACCGTCGATTTTTTGCACTTCTGACAGCGGAGCCAACGTCACAACATCGCAAATCTGTGTCTGTCCGCGCGTAAACATCGCGGAGCCATGTACTCTTGGGATCAGATCGATCTCTGCCGCAAGCGGGCGGATCTGATCCATCGCGCGGCCGTCAGGACGCTTATGATCCTTTAAGATCATCTTACGCACAGTCTTTTTCTGGTACTGGTAAACAGCCTCGCCCAATACGGCAAGCCAGTCCTCATGCTCTGCAAACGCTTCCTCCAGCTTCTCCGTGATCTGGCGGATATTTTCCTCTCTTTTTTGCTTCTCGTCTGTAAAGACAGCCTCCTCCATCTGCTCAGGAGTGACGATCTCCTTGATCGCCGCGAACATCTCCTCCGGGATCGCACAGCTTGTATATGAGTGCTTCTGCTTTCCAACCTCCGCACAAATCTCACGGATAAACGCAATGATCGTCTGGTTAATCTCATGACACTGATAAATCGCCTCGATCATCTGCGCTTCTGGGATCTCATTCGCACCCGCCTCGATCATGATGACCTTTTCGGCCGTGGAGGCAACAGTCAGCTGCAGATCCCCGTTATCCCATTCCTTCTGAGACGGGTTGACGATCAGACTGCCGTCGACCATTCCCATCTGCGTCGTTGCACACGGCCCTGCAAACGGAATATCGGAAATCGTAGCGACAAGAGCGGAACCGATCATACCGACAACCTCAGGACGGCATGACGGGTCTACTGACATCACCATATTGTTGATCGTGACGTCATTCCTGTAATCCTTCGGGAACAGCGGTCTCATCGGACGGTCAATGACGCGCGAAGTCAGGATCGCATTCTCGGAGGCTTTTCCCTCTCTCTTATTAAAACCGCCCGGAATCTTGCCGACTGCATACATCTTCTCCTCAAACTCAACGCTTAACGGAAAGAAATCAATGCCGTCTCTTGGCTTGTCCGATGCTGTGATCGTCGATAATACGGTCGTCTCGCCATATTTTAATAACGCGGCTCCATTTGCCTGTGCGCAGACTCTGCCAATATCCACCGTCAGGGTTCTGCCTGCAAGCTCCATTGAAAAACTCTTGTACATGTTTATTCTCCTTCAGGGAAGCTTCCCTATATGTTGAAAAATAGAGCGGGGTTTACTCCGCTCTATTTTTAAGCGGGCAGCACTGCCCGCCTGTTGGACTTATTATTTTCTCAGACCTAAACGCTCGATCAAAGAACGATACCTCTCAATATCAATCTTCTTTAAGTAAGCCAGTAACCCACGTCTCTGACCAACCATCTTAAGCAAACCTCTCCTTGAATGATGGTCGTTTGGATTCTCCTTTAAGTGAGCTGTCAGCTCCTCAATGCGGGCTGTCAAAAGCGCAACCTGCACCTCCGGTGAACCTGTGTCATTGGCTGTTCTGCCATACTCTGCGATAATGTTCTGCTTCTTGTCCTTTGCGATCATGTTCTGATCCTCCTTCTTCTTAAATCTTTAGGAAACGCCCTGCGGCGTCTCCGGGCACTCTGCCCATCGCCCTGTCTCAATACTCAGTAAAAGGTTGGAGTGTCCATCTACCGAATATGGGCTGTATTCATACTGACTGATTGTAGCATAAAATATGATCGTTGTAAATGCCTAAATCATATTTTACTTTGCATGATCCGGCATTATTCATTGATGATGCGCACAACCTTTACCGGATTACGGTAATAGGCGCTGGAGATCTTAATTCCGGTACGCGGAGAGCTTGCATGAACAACCTGACCGCCGCCAATGTAAATCGCCACATGATTGATGCCGCTTCCGTTACCATAGAAGAACAGGTCTCCCGGCTTCGCCTCGGACGCTGAAATCTTCGCCCCGCAGTTTGCCTGTGCGCGGGAAGAATGCGGCAGGGAAATTCCGTAGTTTGCATAAACACTCAATACAAATCCCGAACAGTCCGCGCCCCTTGTAAGGCTCGTTCCGCCCCATACATACGGATTGCCCACAAACTGCGTCGCATACTGCACCAGCGATACGCGCACATCCGACACACCCTGTCCGTAGCGAACCTCTGTCATCGTCATTGCTTTTGGCAGCTCTGTCGCGATCTGCACATAATCGGAGGATACATAGCCCTCGTCAACGTCGATATTAACCTTTACCCAGCCGTCCAGAGTCTCAAGTACCTCAAGCTGCTCTCCCATCGGCATCGAGGTGACAATGGCGCAGTCCGTATTCGGCTGCTCTCTCACATGAAGCGTCGTGGTCGTAACAGTCGCCACCGTCTGCTTGACCTCCTCCGCGCGCTGCAAGGCTGCCTCACCGCTTAAGAGGTATTCTGATTTTACATAGCCCTCAACCTCGCCGGACCGGATCCTCGTCCACTCGCCCTCCACTGACAAGATCTCACACCCAGCATTGTTCGGCATCTTGCCGACAAGACCTGCTTCCGTAGAAGGAGCCTCCCTGACATTTAAGTTGCCGTCCACCGAAGCAACGCCAAGATTCGTATAGCCGTATGCAGCTGTCGGCACAGCCTCCGGCTGCTGCGGCGCCTCCTCCTGTGCCTGCGGCGCCGCAGTCATGACTGTATCCGTCTCTGCCACCTGCGCAACAGCTGTATCTCCGGCACTGCCAAGATATGAAGCGACCATTCCCATCGCGCCTGCAGAAAGCGTCGTATTTCCAACACCCGCTCCCATTTTCTCATACAGCTCAGAAGAAACGCCCGCACGGACGCTTCCCTCTGCCTTAGCCGTATGCTCCTGCTCTCCGGGATTCATATATGCAACTGTAAACGCCATCGTTCCAGCAAAAAGTAAACCTGCTACTCTTATCATTCTTGCCTTCATAGGACCTCCTAAAACTCTATGCCTGTGAAATCTCTGCGCGAAACCTCCTCCGGTTTCACCGCTTTCTGTTGCATTATAGCAAGCATATTTTACGATGTCAACACAATTTTGTAATAATTATGTAACATTCTCAAAAAAGGTCCTGCCGCAGATAATATCTCTCTGCATCTGGCTCTTTAGCTCCTCCACCGAGGAAAAACGCCGTTCGCTTCTGACACTTGCAAGAAATTCTACGGTTACGATCCTGCCGTACACATCCTCCTCAAAATCAAACAGATGCGTCTCAACGCCGATCGGATTTTTCTCACCGACGGTCGGCTTGCAGCCGACGTTTGTGATACCGCGGTAACGCTTTTCCCCGATGACAGTCTCCGTGACATAAACGCCGTTTGGCGGCAGCAGCTTTTCCTCCGGCGGCAGCTGGTTCATCGTCGGAATGCCCATGGTGCGCCCAAACTGATTTCCATGCACCACCTCTCCCGTGACAAAATAGCGGTAGCCAAGCAGATGATTCGCCTTCGTGATATTTCCCGCCGCGATCTCCTCACGGATAAAGGTACTGCTGATGTCCCTCTCATCCTCCTGCATCTTCTCGACAACGATCGCCTGATAACCAAGCTGCTTTTCCTGCGCCAGCAGCATCCTGTAATCCCCCCTGCGCTGGTGCCCGAACCGGAAATCCTCGCCGACGACCATGCATTTTACATGAAGCTGGCGCGCAATCTTCTCAATAAAAGCCTCCGCTTCCATACATCGGATCTCCTGTGTAAACGGACACTCGATCAGGTAATCAACGCCAAGCCGCTCAAAAATATGCATTTTCTCTGCATTTGTCGTAAGCACCTTCGACACAGCTCCCAAAACGTTTCTGCTCGGCGGAATATCAAAGGTAAAAATCGCCGCCGCAAGCCCCTCTTTTTTCTTTGCCGCCATATGTGAGAGCAAAAGCTCATGACCTCTGTGGATTCCATCAAACTTTCCGAGAGACAGGACTGTATTTTCTTCAATATAAAATTCTGTTGTATTTTTGATATATTTCATAATTCCATAAACACCTTTAACGGTTTATAGTCCCTCGTTTCTTTTTTAAACTCGTAAATTCCCGCAAATTGTCCGTCTGCGTCATATACGCGCAGCGGCGCCTTCTCCCATTCCGTCTCATAGGAAGCAAACATCTGTCTGCTTAGACGGTTGCCGTTGTACAGCAGCCTATGAAACTCGCTTTTTACGGAGGCTGCCGGATACTGCAGGAACACAGAATCGATCGGCTTTAAAAAGGAACGCTCTCCCTCGTCCGCGGCAAGCCGCTTAATTTCCTCCAAACGAAGCGCGTCCTCTATCCGAAAGTCCGCCACGCGTGTACGCAGCAGCGTTTCCATACATCCGCCGCAGCCAAGCCGTTCGCCAATATCCTGACAAAGCGTGCGGATGTACGTTCCCTTTGAGCATTCCACACGCATGCGCACACGCGGAAGCGTAATCTCTAAAATCGTGATCGATAAAATCCGTACCGGTCTTGGCTTTCGCTCCACGGTAACGCCTGCGCGCGCCAGATCGCAAAGCTTCTTCCCGTCTACCTTTAATGCAGAATACATCGGAGGCGTCTGTAAATAGTCTCCGACAAAGCTCATGATCGCTTCTTTCACCTGCTGCCCGCTCACAGCAACTGCCTTTTGTTCCAATACGGCTCCCGATACATCCTGCGTATCTGTCGTCGTCCCAAGCAGCAGCACTGTCTCATATTCCTTATCCTTGTCCGTCAAAAGCCCGCAGACCTTCGTCGCTTTGCCAAGACACACAGGCAACACGCCCTCCGCATCCGGGTCAAGTGTTCCTGTGTGTCCGATTTTCTTTATCTTAAGAATACCGCGCAGCTTTGCGACAACATCAAAGGAGGTATAGCCCTTTTCCTTGTATACATTAATAATTCCACTCAGCATTTGTGATTCTCTTATTCTTTCTCTCTCATCTGTGCGGCAACCTGCTCCTTCAGCCGTGCAATGATCTGCTCCGCTTCGCCGCAAACGGTACAGCCCGCCGCGCGGATGTGTCCGCCGCCGCCGTAGGAAACTGCTATCCTTGCCACATCAACCTCCTGTGACGAACGCAGACTTACCTTATAATCGTCCGCGCCTGTCTGGTACAAAAAGACTGCGACCTCCACATCCTTAGTGCTTCTTAGCTGGGCAACGATCCCCTCCAGATGCTTCGGAAGGACATGGTATTTCTGCATTTCCTTTTCTGTGATCACACTGGAAATAAACCTGCCGTCCAAAGAACGCTCACTCTTTAACAGTGCAAGTCCAAGAATCCTGTTCTGCTCAAAGGTCTTGGTATAATACGTATCATCCACAATTTTCGGATAATTGATCCCAAGCTCCATCAAATGCCCTGCCGCCTCCATGGTTGCCCTTTTGGTGCAGGAATAATGAAAGACGCCCGTATCATGGACCATGCCCGTATAAATGCACTCCGCAATTTCCTTTGTGATACGCTCCTTCGGCAGCAAACGGTAAATCAGCTCGCTCGTAGAGCTTGCCTCCGGATCGATATGATCTTCATCCGCAAAACCGGTATTGCTGATATGGTGGTCAATGCAGACCGTCCTTTTAGCGCTTTTGCAGTAACGCGCCGCGTCGCCCAGCCGTCCCATATCTCCGCAGTCCTGCGCGATAAACAGATCATAGACCTTCTCGCGTGAGTCCTCTGAAATGATCTCGTCCGCCCGCGTCAGAAATTTAAAGATATTCGGAATCGGCTCCAGATAAAGCGCCGCGTCAATCTTTGGATAATAGGTCCTGATATAGTTATAGGTTGCAAGGCAGGAGCTGATGCAGTCTCCGTCCGGTCTTACATGACCGCCGATCGCAACACTCTCTATCCCCTGCAAAATTTCATCCAGCTGTGTCATTCTTTTTCTTCTCCGTCGTCCTCATGCATATCCTTTGTCACATCATCAATCATCTTTGACATACGCACGCCATATTCGATTGACTGATCTAAAATAAACGTGATCTCCGGCGTGTTGCGCAGATTAATGTTTCTTGCGAGCTCCCGGCGGATATAGCCCTCGGCGCTCCTTAAGCCCTCCAGCGTATTTTTCTGCGCTTCCTCATCTCCAAGAACGCTGATATACGCACGGCAGGTCTTTAAATCCGGCGCAACCTCCACCGTCACCACGCTCGTCATCGGATGGATCCGCGGGTCTTTGATCTCCCCGCGGATAATGTTCGATAACTCGCGCAGTACTTCCCCGTTGATACGGGTATTTTTAATACTGTTTTTTCTCATTCTGTCTCCTTATATCTCGCTTGCACGAAATGCGGGCTTTGCTCCTAGCGCGGCACCTCGACCATCTTATATGCCTCCACAATGTCAAGCTCTGCAATGTCATGGAAACCGTCAAATACAAGACCGCATTCATAGCCTGCCCTTACTTCCTTCACATCATCCTTAAACCGCTTTAAGGATGCCAGATCGCCCTCGAAAATCTGTGTGCCCTCACGGGAGATACGAACCTTGCAGCCGCGCTCAAACGTACCGTCAAGCACATAGGAGCCTGCGATATTTCCAACACCGGACGCCCTGAAAATCTGGCGCACCTCTGCGTGTCCCAGCACCTTTTCCTCGAAAACAGGGTCGAGCATCCCCTTCATTGCCGCCTCAACGTCCTCAATCGCATTGTAGATGACCTTGTAAAGTCTGACGTCTACATTTTCCTTCTCGGCTGTCACCTTTGCGGTCGGGTCCGGACGGACATTAAATCCAATGATGATCGCGTTGGATGCAGACGCTAAGCTGACGTCTGACTCGTTGACCGCCCCGACGCCGCCGTGAATCACCTTTACGACAACCTCCTCGTTCGACAGCTTCACAAGGCTTTGCTTTACTGCCTCGACAGAACCCTGCACGTCTGCCTTTACGATAATATTTAATTCCTTTACATTACCGGACTGGATCTGTGAGAACAGATCGTCTAAGGACATCTTTGCTTTCGTGTCCTCAATCAGGCGGTTCTTGCTCTCAGAGATATAAGTCTCGGCAAAGGAACGCGCCTCCTTCTCGGTATCTGTCGACACAAACGTCTCACCAGCCTCCGGAACAGCGGAAAGTCCTAAAATCTCTACCGGTGTCGAAGGACCTGCCTCTTTTACCCTGCGTCCCTGATCGTCGATCATCGCACGCACCTTGCCATAACAGCTTCCGCATGCGACCGGCTGACCAACCTTTAGTGTTCCCTTCTGCACAAGAACGGTCGCTACCGCGCCGCGTCCCTTATCAAGCTGTGCCTCAATGACAAGACCTCTCGCGTTACGCTTTGGATTTGCCTTAAGCTCAAGCACCTCGGCAGTCAGAAGGATCATCTCGAGCAGATTTTCAATACCCTCCTTTGTGTGCGCCGATACCGGGCAGAAAATAGTGCTTCCGCCCCAATCCTCAGGAATCAGTTCGTACTCGGATAATTCCTGCTTTACACGCTCAATGTTTGCACTCGGCTTATCGATTTTATTGATCGCAACAATGATCTCAACGCCGGCTGCCTTCGCGTGATTGATCGCCTCCACGGTCTGCGGCATCACGCCGTCGTCTGCGGCTACTACAAGGATCGCAATATCCGTAGAGTTCGCGCCGCGCATACGCATTGCCGTAAACGCCTCGTGTCCCGGTGTGTCAAGGAATGTGATATTCTGGTTGTTGATCGAGACAACGGAAGCACCGATGTGCTGTGTAATGCCTCCTGCCTCGCGGTCTGTCACACGCGTAGAGCGGATCGCATCCAACAGCGACGTCTTACCATGGTCAACGTGTCCCATGACACAGACTACCGGAGGACGTGCCACAAGCGTCTCCTGTGCATCTTCCTCCTCCTTTAACAGCTCCGCAATAACATCAATCTTTTCCTCCGGCTCACAGATGCAGTTAAACTCTAAGGCGATTTCCTCTGCCGTATCGTAATCGACCTCCTGATTGACCGTCACCATTGTTCCCTTCAGGAACAGCTTTTTGACGATCACGGACGGCTGTACCTTCATCTTATCCGCAAGCTCCTTGATCGTCAGCTTCTCCGGCAGGATCAGCGTACGGATCACTTCCTCCTCCTGCTTTGGCTGCGGCTGATTCTGCGGTTTCTTCTTTCCGCCGTTCTTCTCAAGATTGACAAAGCGCTCCTGCTTCTTTCCGCCAAGTGCGTCATAATCACCGCGCTGTCTGTTGCCTTTGCCACGATCCTGACTGCGGTCTCTCGATTCCTTTCCGCGCAGCTCCTCTGCTGCCGGAGCGGATTCCTTGTTGAAACGGTCGATTTCACGGTCTAACCTGCCGTTTGGCTGGTTGCCGCGGTACGAATTGCCGCGGCCGCCGTTTCTGTCACCCTGACCGCCGCCTTGATTTGGTCTGCCGTTCTGGTAAGGTCTTTGACCTCCATCCGGTCTGCCGCCTCTGTTTCCGCCAAAGCCTCCCTGTCTTGCAGGTCTTTCGCCGTTATTTGTCCGGCGGTCTCCGTTATTTGTCCGACGCTCGTTCTGACCGGCGCCATTCGTACGGCGTTCGCCGTTACCGCTGCGGCGGTCAGAATTTCCTGCGCGGCGGTCGCTGCCTGACGGACGGTTGTCAGGATTGTTTGCGTAAACATTCTCGTAGACATTTCCGTAAACATTGACCTTTGGCTGCTTCTGTGCCTTTGCTGCCTCGGCTGCCTGACGCTCTGCCGCCTCCTTTGCCGCTGCTTCCTTGGCTGCAGCTGCTCTTTCTGCCGCCTGACGCTCCGCTGCCTCGGCTGCCTTAACTGCCTCCGGATTGATCGCAAGATCAAATGCCTTCCGCACATCATAGCCGCTGACAGGCTTGCCCTGCGGACGCTGCTGCGGTTTTCCGCCACCGCCATTTGCACGACGCTCGTTATGACTTCCGTTATTCGCACGGCGCTCTCCGCCCGCCGGACGGTTATTTTTTCTGCCTCCGTGCGACGTCCCCTGTTTACTATACTGCGCATTAAAGACTGCGGTTATACTTGACTTCTTCTTCGGACGCTCCTGCCTTTCCGCCGCATCCTCTTTTCCATGTGCTCCGGCAGCCTCCTTTGCCGCATGCTCTGTCTTTACCGGCTTAGCCGCTTCCTTTCCCCGCTCCTCTGCAGACTCTGCCTTCTTTTGCTCCGACTGCTTCGGCGCGCTTTTTTTCTCCTGCGGCGCTTCCTGCTTTGCTCCCTTCGCAAATTTCGTGCGCACCAGCGCCTGCACCTCGTCATCCACATTACTGCTGTGGGACTTTACCGCATGCTCCGTTGTGCTTAAAAATTCTATGATCTGTTTATTTTCAATTCCCAATTCTCTCGCAAGTTCATTTACTCTCATTTTTGCCATCTATTTCGTTACCTCCCTATATTCAGTTGTTGCGTTTGCTCTATTTTTTCTTTGATCGCTTTTGCCAGTCCCTCATTTGTCAGCGCAAGTGACGCACGGAATTCTTTTCCTATAAAATGCCCCAGTGATTCCTTATCTCCGTACCGGTACATCGGCACTCCATAGAATTTTGTCATATTGGAAAACATCTTCTGCGTATTGTCGGAAGCGTCCGACGCCACGATCACCAGATATGCTCTCCCCTCCTTGACTGCCTTTTCCGTGGAAAACTCTCCGCTGACAACACTGCCGGACTTCGCCGCGATGCCAAGCATCGATAATACCTTATCTGGCTTCAAGCTCCTCCATCTCCTTTGTCAGCATTTCATAAATCTCCTGCGGGATCGGCGTCTTTAAGGATCGCTCCAGACCCTTATTTTTTATCGCCGCCTTCAGACAGGCACTGCTTTTGCACACATATGCGCCCCTGCCATTTTTTCTTCCTGTTTCATCCAAAAGGATCCCGCTCTCTGCTCCGTTTTCGTCAGCCGTTTTGATGACGCGGAGCATCTCCTTTTTCGCCTTCATCTCACGGCAGCCCACACACTGACGCATCGGAATTTTCTTATTCTTCATAAGCGTCATCCTCTGCATATTCCTCCTTAAAGTCATCGCCCGCTGCGGATCCACAGCCTTCCTCCGATACCTCTCCTTCCTCATAGACTTCTTCGGAATCATAGCTTTCTTCGGAATCATAATCCTCTCCGGATTCGTAATCCTCCTCGTAGTATTCGTCGTCCTCATACTCATTCTCATAATCGAGGAAATCACCCGATTCGCGCGCCTGTGTCTCGCTCTTAATATCGATTTTAAAGCCGGTCAGTCTCGCGGCAAGTCTCGCGTTCTGGCCCTCCTTGCCAATCGCAAGCGACAGCTGATAATCAGGCACAACCACCTTTGCCGACTTTTCTTCCGCATCTGCAATAACCGAAATTACCTTTGCCGGACTTAATGCATTCTCGATCATCATCGCCGGATTCTCATTCCATGTGATAATATCGATCTTCTCTCCGCGCAGCTCGTTGACGATCGCATTGACTCTTGCGCCGTTCATTCCGACGCACGCGCCTACCGGATCTACGTCAGGGTCATTGGACCATACGGCGATCTTTGTTCTGCTTCCCGCTTCCCGCGCAATCGCCTTGATCTCAACAACGCCCTCCTTCACCTCTGTCACCTCAGATTCAAACAAACGCTTCACCAGCTCCGGATGCGTTCTCGAAACTAAAATCTTTGGACCCTTGGATGTTGCCTTTACCTCAAGCACATACAGCTTGATACGCTCGGTCGGCTGGAAAATCTCTCCTTTCACCTGCTCGTTTTCTGTCAGGACGGCATCCACCTTTCCAAGATTGATGCTGACGTTTCTTCCGATATAACGCTGTACCACTCCGGTGACAACATCCTTCTCCTTGCTGTAATATTCGTCAAATAATACCTTGCGTTCTTCCTCACGGATTTTCTGGAGGATCACATTTTTTGCATTCTGCGTCGCAATGCGTCCAAATTCCTTTGATTCCACTTCAATATTGACAATGTCGCCCACCTCATATTTGGAATCGATCATCTTTGCGTTGACAACGCTGATCTGCTCTACCGCATCCTCCACCTGTTCTACGACTGTTTTCTCCTGAAATACATGATACTCGCAGGTATCGGGATCAATGCTTACTTTTACATTTTCCGACTTTCCAAAATGATTTTTGCACGCGGTGATGAGAGAATTTTCAATCGCCTCAAGCAATGTCTCCTTACTGATATTCTTCTCCCGCTCTAATATATTCAACGCTTCTAACAATTCACTGTTGCCCATTTGATAATCCTCCTCTTACTTTACTAAGCGTATCCAAACAATCTGTTTTTTCTGTCTGTCTGACAGTTTTCTCTCTGTTCCATCGGATGCTTCATCTCTCATAATTCTCCGATCGTTCTGTCTCTCTGCCTCATCGGGCTTCCTGCACCATGCGTTCCCCGCTCTTATGTCAATCAAACGCCAGACGAATAAGCGCAAGATCGCTTTTTTCAAAGGTTCTTCTGATACCGTTCTCCTGCTCGATCGTCACAGTTGACGCGTCATATTCTGCCAAGATGCCGTAAAATTCCTTCTCTCTGTCGATGGCGCGGTAGGTGCGCAGCTCCACCTTTTTCCCCATGCTGCGAATATAATCCTTTTCTTTTTTTAATGGTCTCCCAAGTCCTGGCGAGCTCACCTCAAATACATAGGAGTCCTCCACAAAATCTTCTCTGTCTAAAATCTCATTCATCTCTCTGGCGACCGTCTCACAGTCATTGATGGTAATTCCGCCTTCCTTGTCGATATAGGCACGCAGATACCATGTGCCGCCTTCCTTCACATACTCCACATCCACCAGTTCAAAATCCAGCCGTTCCAATATGGGAGTCAATAATTCTTCGGTGCGCGTTTCGTAACTTTCACGCTTTGACATGTGTACACCTTCCTTCTCAATATTCAATTTTATCCGGTGACCCCGGCGCATGCTCTGCTGCTTGCAGACGCCGCTTCTTTTGGGCTGCGCTCAGGTCAACATGAATTGAGAGAGGACTTTCGCCCTCTCTCAATTCAGTCACCGTGTTATTATAAGTAAGCATAGCACCCTATGCCAAAAAAAGCAAGGTTTTTCTGCCGTTTTTTCTTTCGGTCTTCCATCCCTTTCATCCCCAACACCGCTCCTACTTACAATGAACTGCATGGATCGTCTGGATCTGTTCATTATCATACAGCTCCTTGATTTTATGTATCGCTTCCTGCGGTGTTAAGTTTTCAAACACCTGACTGTTCTTCGCCTTCGGAACCTTCAAATATCCCTTTGTTTCAATCCCCTCATAGGCGCGGTGCGCCATTTTCCAGAAATCGTCTACGGTTCCGGCAAATTTACTGCCATGATAAGGAACTCCCTGATCGATCAGCGCGCGGTGCAGCTGCTGATGTAAAAGTCCCGATCCTGCCGCATCGTTTGGATACCACGAAAGCGCGGTAAGCTGCGATAATTCTCCGATTCCCAGCTTTTTCGCAACAGACCTCGGAAACAGATGATGTCCCAGTCCTCCCGGACGCAGATCGTCCCAAACCAATCCGAATGGATCAAGCTCCAAAAGAGGATCAGAAACATAGCCGTACAAGGTGGGATTGCCTCCGGCTAAGCCAATCGGGTCCTGCTGCGTATAGCAGCCCTCCTTCGGATCGTAATAGCGGAAACGGTTATAATATAATCCCGTCTCCTCATCCTCATACTGCCCCTGAAAGCGAAATGGAATCAGCGTTCGTTCGCCGATCTGCCTTTCGGCTCTGCCATACCGGTCCTTTGGCGCGTCCTTGACACGTCCGTAAATATCAAGCTCCCTCTGCCATACTTCTTTTCCGCTTTCATCATACGCTCTTTGCGGTGTTCCCAGATGATCGGTGATGATACTGTAATTTTGCTTTTCCGTCAGCTTTCCTCTCGGGATCAAATCATCCTCAAAAATCCATGTGATCAGGCTCTTTGGTATTTTCTCTCCCTGCCCTGCCGCACTCCGTCTGCGCTCTGCCTCCCTCTGCTCCAGCTTCAGAAGAAACTCTGCCCGATAATCCACACGAATATCAGACGCCTTTGCTTCCGCTGTCCGTGTTTTCTCCCATTCATGCAGCAGTGCATTTCCGTTCCATAAAAACCGCGTCACCTTCTGCCGCTCCCGTTTCCCTTGCTCCTTACGCGCTGTTTTAGTGATAGCTTTTTCCATTCTCCTGCCAAACGCATCGTATTGAAAGCAAACGCGGCTTTGATCCGGTCTTATGACCTCCCGCAGCATCCCGTTTCCAAAATATGCATACATCCATGCGCTTCCGTCCGGCTCGATTTTTTTTGCAAGATTTCCCTCCTCGTCATAGAAGAATGCCCTGCCCTTTGTCACAAGCCTTCCAAATCCGCCCTGATACTGATTGCGCATTTCCTTTCGGTCGATCCCGGACTGCTCCAGACGACCTCCGGCGCCATAAATACGGTCGCTGCAGTCTCTTGTCTCATATAAATTGCCCGCCGCGTCCATCGCGCGAAAAATCGTCTCAAAGCCTCTCTCCTGCGCGCGAATAAATCTCCCGGCATTTTCATAAGAAAATACGGCGCTTTCCCGCGTCAGCTCATTTGTGATCTCCTGCAGACGATGATTTACATCCCACCGGTATCTGCGTGCCGCAAGCACCTTGCCGGCTCCCACGGCAGTTCCCAAAGCGTCCGGCACACTGCTGCCCCTCACCTCATGAAAAACCGGCCTGCCGGCAACGTCATACTCCCAGCAGCTGCTGATCCCGTTGGAAAATACACGCTGCGTCTCCACACCATACGCGTTATATTGCATCTGTGCAGACCACGTCCGCTCTTTCTGCCGATACGCCGTCAAATGCACAAGCGCTCCCAGCTCGTTGCGCTCACTCAAAATATTAGCGCCAAAGCTGCTCTCGGTGTGGATCCGATTACCCAATCCATCGTACCGGCTTGCAATCCAGCGTTCCCCCTGCCATTCGCGTATCACCCGTCCCAGCGGATCGCGCTCAAGCTTCACCTTTCCATATTGATTTGCCGCCTCCGTGATCGCCCCGTTTTTATCGTAGGCAAACGTCTCATAGGTATGATCCTGATAGTCCGCCCGTATAATCCGCCCCAGAGAGTCGCGCTGATACCTTGTATAACGCCCTCCGGGACGGGAGATTTTTGTCACAAGCCCGGAATAATCACGTTCATAGCTGCGGATGACGCCGTCATAGCCTATCTCCTTTACGACCCTTCCCTTCGCATCACGCTCCAGACGATAGACCTCTCCGTTTTCATTCGTCACGGAAACCAGCTCCTCACGCCCGTTATACTCATAGACGGTGCTGTGTCCACCCTCACTTCTGGAAGCAACGCTGCCCAGAATCGTATAAGTAAAGGAGACCTCCGTCTGCTGATCCTTTGCATGTACCACCGATTCGTAGCCGTCATAGGCAAGCTGAATTTCATTTCCGTCCGGCAGCCTTGCCCCTGTCAGCCGGTTCTTTCTGTCATACCGGTACTCCCAAACCGCGCCGGCGGCATTTCGCTCCGTCAGACAATTTCCCCTGCCATCATACTCCCACGATGAAAAGCTTCCGTCCGGCAATGTCGCCTTACATAAATTCAAATCCCCGTCATATGCCAGACGAACCTTCGCTCCATTCGCAAAAACGATCTCCTCCACAAGCCTTTGCGCGTTGTATTCATAAGACGTTTCATATCCCGCCTCATCCATCATCTTTTTTAGCGCATCGTCTGCATGATACATCCATTTCCTACATCCGCCTTCGGGATTTTTCAGCGCAGCAAGCCGCCCTTGCTTATCGTAGGCAAAGCATATCCTGCTTGCGTCCGGCCGTATGATCTCGGTGATCTGCGACCAGTCATTATACTGATACTGCGTCAGCCGCCCTTCCTCATCGATCACACGCACCAGCTGATAACGGTCATTGTACTCCTCCCGCCGTTCCGTGAAATCAGGATAGACAATTCTTGTGCAAAGCCATCGTTTATCATAATGATACTGGCTTGGTGGACTCTCCTTTGATGTTTTTACCGTATTGTAACACTCCTCGTCGTGATATTCCAGCCAGAGACTTAAAACGTCCCCGTCTCCCCATGTCCTGACAGCCCTTGCGCCATCCTCATATTTGTCATAGCTCCAATAGAAGGAATGTTGGTTGCGGTCCGTCTTTTTTACCAGCAAATGCTCGCGATATTCCAGACAAATATCTGCTCCAACAGCATCGGTGATCCTCCCAAGCTCCTGCGTTTCATGGTAAGCATATGCAACAAGCATCTGCCCCTCCTTTTCGCCCTCCATGCAGGACACCCTTGTAATACGCCCGTTTTCATTTGTCGTAACCCTAAGAGCTCTCCCGGCGCTGTCTATGATCCTGCATAAATACCCGCTTTGATCATAGAAAAACTCAATCTGATGCCCCTGCCTGTTTTGCACCTTTGTCAGCTTATAGGGTAAATAGCCGTTCTCTCCCGGATAAATCAGGTAGCTGTATCTGGTCTGCGGATCAAACAGCTCATAATGATCTTCATGTCTCCGCAAAACCAATCGGTTGTAATCGCTAAAAAACTCCTCCCCGACCAAAATATTCGGAAAAACGCCTACGCGCCCATCATTTAGGAAAACCATTGCCATAAGTCCGTCCTCCGACACCTCAAGTCCCATCTCATAGCTATAGCGGGTGCCGTGCCCCAAATGTCCGGTGATCCGGCTGGCGCTGCACCAGATGCGTCTCCATTGCAGCGGAATCGGTCCGGGAAGCTCAAAATCAACGGTATCATAAATGACATTTCCGCTGATGAGGTCGACCGGATCGCCGCCAAGCTTACAAAATGCCCTCTCGAGCCACTGCGGCATATTTTTTCCGAATTTTTCCAATATTTTTCGCGCGCCCTTGCGGATTGCCGCCGAGGCTGCCGGCATCATAAAGCCAACGCCAAACGACAGCAGACCTTCCTCCCAGTGATACGCGCCGCCCTGAAAGCAGATGTCAATCCCCTGCGATATACCGTCTGTCACAAAGGACACGCCGCCACTTGCAAACATTTTTGTGAGCAGACCGGCTCCCTGCAGCGCCGGAACGCCCAAAACGGCTCCCGCCACCGCGCCCTCGACCGCCCCCTTGACACCCGCCAGCGCATAATCCTGCGGAGCGCTCACCTCGCCCCGCGCAATATCCGAGATCGCCTTTACCCCGACGGAGATCGTTCCGCCGATCGCCGCTCCGATCGCCGCTGAGGCAACCGTTGCCTGTGCGACTGCTCCTGCCGCCACAAGCGCGGCTCCTCCTGTCACAACCGCCGCAACCGCAACCGCGACTGCTGCCAGACCGATCAGAACATTCAACAGCAATTTTCCCCAGTCAAAGCTCTTTTCCTTATATGCGATCGCCTGATTTAACCGTTCGGAAAAGACCTCCTTTCGCCGTCCCTCATAAATCAGGTTGGCGCCCGCCTTAAGGTGCGTCTCTCCGTTTGCACCACCCATCAAATAAAGAGAGGATTCCCCCTTTGCCCCCACAAGGATATTGCCTGTCCGTGCAAAAATGCGGACCAGCTCCTTCGCCTCAAGCTGCAGCTTCTGCCTCGTAAAAATATCGAAATCCATATGACTTTGGAGCAAAACTCCGTCCGCCTCGCGCAGCTTTAAAAACAGCGTCTCGTGCGCCGTAAACCCAAGCTCTCCGCCGCCTAAGCGAAGCTCCTGCCCGTCTTTCGTCTCCAGATATTTAACAGCGGGATTTGAAGTCTTGGCACAGCTTCCTCCGTTCTGCCGCACATCATTTACCGCGATCGCGCTTCTCTCGTCACTGTTTTGGAAATAAACCGAAACGATGCTTCCGACCTCCGGCATACAGTCACAGACGCTTCCTGCCTGTGTGGCGTAGGAAAACCAACCGCCCCTCTCCGTTTCTCCGTCTGTCTGCAGCCTTACCTTTAACTGCCGGTTTCTTCTGTCTAGGACCTCCCCCTGTACTGAGATTCCCTGTATGTACGGATTGTGTTTTCTTGAAACGACCAAAGACGGCTCTGCCGCAAGCACATAATGATATTGAAGAACTCCCTGTCTTAGTACCATGCAGCTTTCTGCGACGATCAGCGGACGTCCCTTATATTCTGCCATCGCCCCAAGCTCCAAACGAACGCTGCTCCGGATGCGGTATCTTACAAACTGCTCCTCCTTGACATAAAAACCGCCGGCTACCGCCTCATCATAGGCATTCATGTCCTTTTCCAGAACGACCTCTCCCACGCTTTCGAGCTTTCTGCAGTTTTTAGGCAGGCCAAACCAAAAGCCCGGTCCCTCTCCCTTGCTGTCAGCCGTCAGATGTGTGTGGAGCTTTGCTGCCAGACGCTTTAAAAACGCCCAATCTGTCTCCCTGTACTGCAACAGAAGCTGTCCGGTTTCCTGCTCCGACAAATGATCCGTATCCAGAAAATAGCTTTTCTCATAGGCAGAAAGAATCTCGGAGATCACCTGCGCGCAGGTTTCGTTTCCGTCCGGAAACGAACGGCACTTCTCCCCATAATCTAACAGGCTGCTCCATGATGATCCCTCGATCGCAATGGAATAGACGTCCTCCCGGCAGGAAATATCAACCGCAGTGATAACACCGGAAAAAAGCGTCGTTCTTTTTTCCCCGTTTTCTGCATACACAAGAATGGGATCGCGGCTCCCCAGATGCCGGATGCATTCCAAAGCCGCCTCATGCCTTAAAATTCCTTTTACCCATACCCTGCCATGCTCGCCCAGCCTGCCAGTGACAGAAAGCTCCTCAACAGACTGCATGGGATAGGGACATTCCACTCCCAGCTGCCCTTGCACAAATTCCTCTCCGTTTCCCTCAAAATACAGTTTTTTCTTGTCCATGTCATTCCTCCTTACGCAAAAGCCTAAGGTTTCTTTGTATCAGTATACTTCCTGTCCTGCATCCAAAAACCGGATGATCCCTCCATATTTGCAGGTAATGGCGCTCTTTACCGTAAGCGCCGGCTGCCCGTCCACAAGCATCGTATCCTGCGTGTCGAGCCATCGCTCTGCCAGCTGCGGTTCACACAGCTTTCCCTCGATCGGAAGGGACGGCTTGATCGGATTCCCGTTTTTATCGACAGAAGGGACCAGATCCTTTGCATCCTCGATCTGAATATCGGCTCCGCCCTTCGTTTTTGACCTGCATGCTCCAAACGGCGGAATATTTTGTTCCAGGCCGACCTTACAGTCTGTCTGGTTCATCATCGCCTTATCCCTGATATAGGCCCCATGCGACGCCGGCATGTCAATCTTCCTTACATGCGTGCCGCAGGAGCAGCACATCCTTGCTCCCCGCACCACATACGGCTCGTTTTGCTCCTGTCTTCCGTTCTCCCTTTTCTCATCCGCCATACTGCCGCCCTCCTTCCAAAAGCCTGACAGGCGCAAACCGGATTCCGTTTGCTTCCCGCCGCAAAAGACTCTCCGCTATGTCTAATCCAACCAGCAGCTGCCTCCCTCTCTCGGACCTTGCGAAAAAAATCCTTCGGTCTCCTATTTCTTCCTTCTCTATCACAAGCGTCTTTATGCCTTCCGCGCCATCGCCTGTTTCCGTTTGATCTATACAGACAATCTCCGGCGCTCCCACCAGACAATACGGCACCTGTCTGCCCGTTCCTCTCTCAATCAGCATCACCCGCTGCAGTCTGACATCCTGCTGGTATTTCTCCAAAATCCTCTGAAATTTCTCCGAGATCAGAGGAAGCTGCGCGTCCAGATAATCCGCATAATCTGTCCGAAGCCCGTGCTGCTCCTTCACATACAGGATCGAAACACTTTTTTGCTTTTCTCCGGAAAAACCTCCGGGGACCTCTATCTGCGGCAGCCTGCGCAGCCTCTCATCTGTTTTCATCACAAAATACTCCATCCCTTCGCTCCTTCCGGCAATATGCAGTCCTCGATCCTTGCGTCCGTAAAATCAATCTCCTCCATGAGCAGCGCTTTTGAAAAATCAATCCCGCAAAGGCTTGCACCCGCAAAGGAAACATGCTTTAGCTTTGCTCCCGTAACATTGACCCGCTCGAATACTGCTCCTGAAAAATCGGTATCGAAAATCCTGATCTGCTCCATATCCGCCTCTCGAAAAACCGTATCGCGGCAGCTGCTAAAAAGCAGACTTGCTCTCCTCCAGCGGCTTCCCGTCAAATCGCTCTCATCAAATGTGGAATATTGAAATTCCACCCCTTCAAAATCTCCGCCGGACAGATCAAGCGCTCTATAAATCTCATAACTAAACAGCGTCTGCCGTTTGGACTTTAGATACCGTTTGATCCTGGCGGAATCCTTTTTTGTCTGATCCTCCTTATATAAAATATCAAAGCGATCCATAAAGCCGCCAATACAAACAACAAACACCGGCGCTCTTTTTACACGTTTATATTCCTCTGTCAAGATTGCTCTTTGCATCGCAAGGCGAATGAGCTGCGCCAGATAAAAAAGATGGTGACGGCTCTCCACAAAAATCCGTTTCTGCGCTTCCGCTAAGCTGATCCCTCCGTTTGCCTCCGTTTGCAGCTCCTCCACCAGATCCATATACTCCTCCAGATAGGAATAAATTTCCTCCACCGGATAATATACGCTGCATTCCGTCGTATCCATATACCAGCTTTCATCATATGCGTCCATCCGAATCTCATGCTTTCGCAGCAAAATGTTCGTTCTAAGCACGGAAAAATGAAGATATGCGATCGCTCCCTTCGTTCCCTCCTGCTGCATTTGATAGATTTGATCGCAGTAAGCGCAAAAATGCCTGATAAATTTATCCATAAACTGCTCTCTGCCGCTTCTTATCGCACAGTCCATGCGGCTGATCAGCGCCTTACTCGCTTCCTGCAGGTTGATAGCTCCCATCCGTCCGCCTCCCTTCCCGTTAATTCGACTTGATCTCCTGCCCGACGACTCTTACATTTTCTTCCAGCTTTATCGAGGACGTTTCACTGCAGCATAGATCCACTCCGGTCAGTCCCATAATGCTGACATCCTCCCCTGCGCTTAAGGTAATGCTTTTCTCCGATTCAAACCTGATATTTTGATCGCTCGAAATTATGATGCCGTCTGTATCGGTCAAGGCAACCCTTGTCTGATCTGCAATGAGATAGATTCCGTTCGGCGCCAGCCGGATCTCCTTTCCCTCCTGATTGCGCAAAGTCTTGATACTTGGGTCTCTCCATCCTGCCGCATATCCGCCGTCTGCAGCTTCTTCGTCTGCCCCGTCCGCCGCCGGCTCTGCCTCCTCATATATGGAGCTGACGGCATAGGCGTGCTCCTCTATGCCGTCCGGAAAATAAATGCGCACACTGTCGCCAATCTCCGGCATACAATACCAGCCGCTTCCATTCTGCGAGGCATAAATCGTTGCATAAGGGAAAAAACAAAGCTCTCCCGGATCATGTCCCGCTTTTTCGTCTAACTCGAAAACCGCCTTTACCCTGTCGTTTTTTACCTCCGTCACCTTTGCCCTTAGGGAACAGCCCGCAAGCCCGTCATTTTGCTGATAACGCCGGCACATCCCGTTTTTCGCCGTCAGCGTCAGCCGATAGACAAATATCCCCTTATCTAACGCTGCGTCCGCCTGCGACACATAAAGCGTCTGTCCCAGAAACCTTACCTGCTCGCCCACATGCACGGGCGTGTAGGTTTCTACCTCATAAGAAAGGAAATCCTGCTCATACAGCCCGTCCACACCATTTTGCGACATGCGCAAATACCGTGCCATATCCTTTTTCACACTGTACGCGACAGCCTCCAATTCCACTCCACGGCCTCCCTGCACTCCAAAATAGCACCGCGGACAGGAAAAGCGCACGTCGTTTACCAGACCTGTATGAAAGTGAGAAGCAAGCCTCTTTAAAAATTGCCAATCCGTTTCCTGATACTGCACCAGCAGCTGCCCGATCACAGCTTTTTGGGTCACAACGTCAAGGATCCCGGCATCCTCATAGCCGGCTGTAAGCTTCTGCAGCAGCCCCTCGTAGGAGAGAGCTTTATCCTGAAAGCTTCTGTTCCTCTTTTCTATGTCTAATAAATAGCTGTAGGAGACGGCTTGTACCTCCAGATAATAGAGCTGTCCGATCACCCGCACCTGCAGCTTCTGCACCATTCCCTGAAACAGGATCTGTGGCACGCCCTCGTAGTTTTGCGCAGACAGGCAGACAGGCTCTCCTCTGCCGCTGCTGTTCATATAACCGTCTCCCTTTTCCTCCGACAGCAAAGCCTTCACATACAAGGTTCCATGCTCATTGAATCTGCCCGTGAGCCGAACGTCCAATAATTGTTCCACCTCATACGGCGCAATCTCTATCTTCTGTAATGCGAACATCGCTACTCCCCTCCTCCCGCTGCTTCTTCCTTTTCTTCTTCGATTGACCTGACCATATCAAAAGCTGCCTGCCGCCAATACTTCATTTCTTTTGTCAGGCAATTAAAGCTTCCCATCAGCGGTCTGCCCCCTGACTCCATATAAAACATCAGATTGTACAGCTTTCCGTCCATAGCCGGATTGGAAAATTCCACATACGCGATCCGCTTTCCCGAAACCTCGATCACGCCAAGCTCACGCTGCTTAATTCCCGGATTCACCCTGCGCATCATGCCAAAAACCTGATTGCGAAAATGCTCGATCGTCTCATTACCAGCCTCACCCTCCATATACTGAAACAGCAGATTGACAGTCCCTGTTTCATCCGTAAAAATCGTCTGCGGACGATGCTGTGACGGATATTTTTTCATTGCCGCCTCAAGCGTCATCTCTGTAAAATCCTCCGGCATCAGCATCGTGATACCCTCATTTGTCAAAATGCGGCGTTCAAAATAAACCCATTTCCCTAGAATCTTAATTCCTTTATGGATCTGATTTTCCTCAGACACCTCTCCGTCCCTGTACCCATCGTTTTCGGGCAGGTTTGCAGTTCCTTTCATCATATCAAGGATCTGCTCGTCAAAAAATTGCTTCTGTTCCATAGTAACCTCCGTTCCGGCACACTGCATGGCGTTTTATCATCATGCAGCGCTTCCTCTTTCTGGCTTTAGTTCCTCTAATGACAACAAGCTTCGCATTTTGTGGACCGCTCTTATGTCAATAATTTAGGGCGCGGACTGTCCTTCTTATGAACAATCTGCGCCCTTTCATACTTTCATTCGCTCATCCTCCCTTCACCGAAGTCTCTGCTCCCTCCTTTGGGATCGGATTTTCCCCTGACCCGCAAGCTCTTTGTCAAAGCCTTCACCATATCGTATACGACCTTTACATCCCGCTCATTGCATCTGCTTAGCTCATATGCGATTTTCTCCTCAAAGATTATCTTGCTCTTAGTCAGATTGTCGCAAACCAACTCATCCAGCGTCGCCTCAAGCGCATTTGCAATATCGACCAATGTCTGCAGACTGACCTTTGTTTTCCCCCTCTCAACATTACTCATATGAGGAACGGAAATTCCAACAGCTGCTGCAAGCGCCTCCTGCCTCCACCCCATTCTAAGCCGCTTTTCCTTTACACGCACGCCAATTGCTCTATAATCTAATTCCATGCTTCTCCAAATCCTACAAATGTTTTTTCTTTATTATATTTTTTCTATTGCTTTTTAAGCAATACTCTATATGCTAATTTATTTTCATATATTTTAATAATCTCGAAAAATTTTTTTGATTTTTTAAAAAAAGTACTTGCTTTTTTTATTTTACATGCTATAATAGCTATTGTTCGGTTCGTTGGTCAAGCGGTTAAGACGCCGCCCTCTCACGGCGGAAACAGGGGTTCGATTCCCCTACGAACTGCTCAATTTCAATTATATATCGTTTTATGGTTCGTTGGTCAAGCGGTTAAGACGCCGCCCTCTCACGGCGGAAACAGGGGTTCGATTCCCCTACGAACTGCTCAATTTCAATTATATATCGTTTTATGGTTCGTTGGTCAAGCGGTTAAGACGCCGCCCTCTCACGGCGGAAACAGGGGTTC
>ERZ772969.80-NODE-80-length-100951-cov-43.525333_pt1 | contig 100951 bp, 85 predicted proteins | sample MGYA00511676_ERZ772969 | MGnify/ENA primary metagenome ERZ772969 (study PRJEB29015, sample SAMEA2737651) | human gut metagenome | biome: human gut; feature: human-associated habitat; material: faeces | place: China | collected 2012 ... | reverse complement strand
GAATTGACAGCTCCAAGGATGCCGGAAAGCTGATGATATCTGTGTTATCTGCGGTTGCAGAGATAGAACGTGAGAATATTCTTGTCCAGACAATGGAAGGTCGCCGACAGAAAGCGAGAGAAGGCAGATGGAACGGCGGATTTGCACCATATGGCTATCAGCTGATAAATGGTGAGCTTATCATTGCAGAGGATGAGGCAGAGATTATCCGTATTATATATGACAAGTTTGTCAATACAACGATGGGAATGGGCGCGATAGCTGCATTTTTAAATAACAGTGGTTATAAGAAAAAGCTTCGCCAGAATAACACAATCGAAGGTTTCTCTACCTCATTCGTCAAAAGTGTACTGGAAAATCCGATATATTGTGGCAAGCTTGCATTTGGCAGAAGAAAAAATGAAAAAATTCCGGGAACAAGGAACGAATATCATATTGTAAAACAAAAAGAATATATGCTAAATGATGGAATCCATGAGGCAATCATATCAGAAGAAATGTGGAATCAGGCACACAGAAAGTGTCAGGAGACAGGTGTTTTACAGGTAAAAACACATAGTCTTGAACATGAGCATATTTTATCCGGAATTATCAAATGTCCTGTCTGTGGAAGCGGTATGTATGGCAATGTAAACCGCAAGAAGCATCCGGATGGAGGCTATTATAAGGATTATTTCTATTATGCCTGCAAACACAGGAAGCTTGTGGACGGACACCGCTGTACTTATAAAAGACAGTGGAATGAGGACAGGATTAATGCGGCAGTTGAGGAAATTATCCGCAAATTTGTGAAGAATCCAAAGTTTGAGCAGGAAATCCGTAAGCAGATAGGAAGCAGCATTGATACTTCGGAGCTTGATCGGGAATATGATGGATTAAAAGACAGACTGAGCCAGACAACCGGGGTGAAAAACAGGCTTGCTGACCAGATGGATCATTTATCTGTATCCGATAAGAATTATGACAAAAAATATAATGACATGCAGGAACGTTTGGACAAGCTATATGATGAAATTACTGATATTGAGAATGCCATGGAAGAAGTCGAAACAAGACTATATAATATCAGGCAGGACAAAATCTCAGAAGATAATGTTTACCAGTTCCTTTTATTCTTTGATAAGTTGTATGATAAATTTACAGATTTGGAAAAGAAGACCTTTTTAAAGAGCTTTCTGTCTGATGTATTTATCTATGAGGAAGAGCAAAAGGATGGCAGAATATTAAAAGGTCTCCGGTTTAAATTTCCTATATATATGAATGGCAGAAATGTATTAGGCGTGGATTGGGACAACGAAAGTACAGATGAGACTGTGGTAAGACTACACAGAAAGGATATATAGAAATCCTTGAATTTACGCACTTTGCAGAGTTTTTCAGCTTCAACAGGATTGCTGAAAATCACAAGGAAAAAGAGCTTGTGAGGAAGGTAACGGTTGTTGTGGCATTAGACCTCGGTTGTGGGAATACAAAGAATTCTGAATATGAAAGTAAATAGAGAGCTATCAGATATATTGATAGAACATAGGGATACTTCAAAAGAGTGTCCCTATTTTTATATTAGGGCATTCCATTAGGAGTGCCTTTTTCAATTCAATTTAAAAGGAGGTTCACTATGAACAACACAGCATTAGGAGCAGTAAGTAACAAGAAAGAGAACATTCGCTTTATTAGCGAAGCACATGAGAAATTCTACTATGAAAAATTAAAAGAAGTGCGTTATGTGGATGTATATCACAAAGCACTTTGCTATTGTCTTGGCATCAGCGATGATACGAGAAGAAATATCAACAGAATTTATGACTTTAAGACTGGCTGCGTAAAACCAGAGTGCCTGCACGATGGTTGGCAGACCAGTGGAAGCGAAAAGGTTGTCAGAATGGCGTTCAATTTGTATTGCAATGGTACACCGAGTGTAGATGATGAGCAGGACGCAGAGGAGCAGATTGATGAGTGTAGGAGATATTCGGCAGAGGATTTGTTATGTTGTTGCTATGCACCGTTTTTCTGGCAGGCAATACAGATCAGGTATACAGAATATGCTAATTATAATCATGCTTTGTATGCAATGTTTGGAGGAAATGATTGATGTTAAAAGTAAGATTGATGGGAACAAAGAATGATATTACATGGTTTAAGAAAATTATGCAGAGACACCCAAAGATAGAGGTCCTAGAGCTATCAGACCTCTATCCCAATAAAGGAACAGATAAATATTACAGAGCTTATGCGGAAGTAAAAAAGAGAAATATAAAAGAAAAATAGTAGAATTTGGAGGAATTTCATCATGTGTAGAGTTATAGTAATCGGAAACCAGAAAGGCGGAGTCGGCAAGACTACCACAACGAGTAATTTAGGAATAGGACTGGAAAAACAAGGAAAGCGAGTGCTTCTTATTGATGCAGATGCACAGGGCAGTCTGACAGCAAGTTTAGGTTTTCAGGAGCCGGATAAGCTGGATGTATCTCTTGCAACCGTTATGGCAAATATCATCAATGAAGAAGATATGGAGCTGGATTATGGTATATTGAAGCATGACGAGGGTGTAGACCTTATGCCGGGCAATATAGAGTTATCGGGACTGGAAGTATCACTGGTAAATGTCATGAGTAGGGAGCTTGTGCTTCGTACATACATAGAACAGCAGAAAGACAGATATGATTACATTCTGATTGATTGTATGCCTTCGCTTGGCATGATTACCATAAATGCCTTTGCAAGTGCTGACAGTATCCTTATTCCGGTGCAGGCTGCATACCTTCCGGTAAAAGGTCTGGAACAGCTTAATTAAGACTATAGGAAAAGTAAAAAGGCAGATCAATCCCAAACTGGAGATTGAGGGGATTTTGCTTACTATGGTAGATAACAGAACCAATTATGCAAAAGATATTAGTTCGTTAGTTGTAGAGAATTATGGTAGTAAGGTAAGAATATTTGAAAACAGTATTCCTATGTCGGTGAGAGCGGCAGAGATTTCTGCTGAGGGTGTCAGCATTTATGAACATGATCCAAATGGAAAAGTGGCAAGTGCGTACCAGTCATTGACAGAGGAGGTGCTTGCAGATGAGTAAGATAGGAAGTGCTGCGAAGGTAAAACTTAACAGCTTTGACGATTTATTTGGCACAGAGCAGCCACAGGCAGGAACAGAGCAGGTACAGGAAATTGCGTTATCAGAACTGCATGAGTTTAAAGGACACCCGTTTAAGGTACTGGACGATGAAAAGATGCAGGAGACTATAGAGAGTGTCAGAGAGCATGGCGTGTTGATGCCTGGCATTGCCAGACCGAGAGCAGAGGGCGGTTACGAAATTATAGCAGGACACCGAAGGAGACATGCCTGTGAAGCTGTAGGACTAGAAACAATGCCGATGTTTATCCGGGATTATACGGATGATGAAGCTACGATTATCATGGTGGACAGCAATATACAAAGAGAAGATATTCTTCCTAGTGAAAAAGCAAGAGCTTACGCAATGAAGTATGAGGCAATGAAACATCAAGGAAAGAAAGGTGCTGGAAACAGCCTGGACGAAGTAGGCGAAGCCGCAGGAGAGAGTGGCAAGACCGTTCAGAGGTATATCTATCTTTCAAGATTATCTGACGAACTGTTAGAACTGGTAGATAAAAGAAAAATAGGTCTGGTACAGGGTGTTGATCTTTCTTTTTTGAATGAGCAGGAACAGGAATGGGTACAGGCAGTTATTGAGGAAACAGGAGTATCTGTTTCAACATCACAATCATCTAAGCTGAAGGAATATGGAAAAAATAATGAGTTGACTTTGCCGATGGTAAGACTGATTCTGACAGAGTCGAAGCAAAAAGAACGAAAAGTTATAATCAAGGCAGATAAGATCAGCAGATATTTTCCAGAGGAGTATTCCAGTGAGGAGATTGAAAAAGTCATATATCAGCTTTTAGAGGAGTGGAGTCTTTCAGAGAGCAGAAAATAAGCAGCAAAGGAGGCATGAGGAAGTGAACGAGACAATACAGTTTGATTATTATTACGGAATTGAAGCAGAACAGTTTTCCTTCTATCGTGTTCCCCGGCTGTTTATTAAAGATGAACGATTTAAGGGGCTTAGCAGTGATGCCAAGCTCCTGTATGGTTTGATGCTTGACAGAATGTCACTGTCTATGAAAAATGGCTGGCTGGACGATGAAAACAGAGCGTATATCATTTATACGGTTGATGCAATCATGGAAGATTTGGGATGTGCAAAGGCAACCTGTGTAAAGATCATGAAAGAGCTTGATTCTGAAAAAGGAATTGGTTTGATTGAGAAAAAGCGCAGGGGACTGGGAAAACCGGACATTATTTATGTGAAAAATTTTGCTGCTATATCAGAAGATCAGGCTGAAAAAATGCCGCAGAATATTGATAAATCCACAGAAGTTCAGAAATTAGTACCTAATTATACTAACTATAATCAGACTAACCCTAATTATACTGAGGAGAGTTATATCTATCCTATCAATACTTCTGAAGCAATGGAGACAGAGGATAATACGATTGATGTGACGGATGATGCATAGGCATACATAGAGCTGATTAAAGAAAATATAAGCTATGAGCACCATATGAAATATGATAAATATGGTCAAAGGGAGCTTTATGACGAATTGTTTGAAGTTATCTGTGAAGTGGTGTGTGTGAAACGGCAGACGATTCGTGTTGCAGGAGAAGAATATCCCTATGAGCTTGTGAAAGCTAGATTTCTGAAACTAAACAGCAGTCATCTGGAATATGTGATTGGCTGCATGAAAGAAACAACGACGAAGATTACAAATATCAAGGCATATATGGTAACGGCACTTTATAATGCACCAACTACGATAAATCATTTTTATCAACAGGAAGTGCAGCATGATATGTACGGAGGAGGCTGGCATGAAAAAGGTATTGTTTAGAATTATTATTCCGATGCTGATATTAGCTGTCTGGATGATCATGTGCTATCCGGTATGTGCAAAGGCAGATGGGTTTGATTATTTTCTATACTGGATTATGGTAGGATGTCCATATGGAATACGGAAAATGAGTATGTTTCTTGTTCCAAAGAATTTGGGTATTGCAGGAAGCATTGGCATATTGGCACTAGATTGTATCATTGGTGGGTTGAGCGGAGGTATGATTGTTATAATCAGAATTATCAATACAGTTATGGAAATAATAAAATTGATATCGGGAACTTTTGGACATAATGTCCAGAAGTGTGAGTGAGAAAACAAAAAAGGCATTGTCAATCGAGTTTAACATTTGAAAATTTGTGGCAGGAATAGAATAGAAAACAGCGTCAGAGCAGTTATGAGTCGAGAGATTTGTAGCTGCTCTTTTTGTTACTTTTGGACATAATGTCCAGAAGTGGAAAGGAAAATGTATGGAATCAATGAGAGATGTGAACGGGGTAATGGAACGGGAGATTAAAAAGGGAAGTAGTCCTTTGAAACTGGATCATATTGAATTTGGAGATTATTCGTATCAGGAGATAATGTCACAGGAGAAATTGTTTGAAGTATTAACATATTTGTTGCGGATAGGCGACTTCAAACAGTATGCAGGAAAGAATATCCTTAATAATGTTTATATGGATCTGCGATGGAAAAAGCCAGTATTTAAGAGAACCAAGACCGCTATGGAAAGAAATAATATATTTGCGACCATTAGAAGGTATTTAAAAAAGCTGAAACCGCAGTATAATGGAGATGTATATTTGGAAACGGTCAGATGTTATTTTGATATATCACAGGAAAATCTGGAAAAGTGCCGATATACATATCAAGGGAATGAAACATACGCCTTTCTTATGTCAGACAAGTATATCATGGCATTGTATACGCATTGTTTGGTGGCAAGAAAAGAAGTTGCTTTGAACCATGTAAGGTCGAATGGACTTTCGGAAGCGGAGTTTTCTATGGTAAAATTAGAAAGTGTTAGGGAAGTTTTATTTCAAGCTTTGTTACTTGATGATGTGAAGTTTGAAGAGGGAAAGATGTATGCGGAGTTATGTACTGTTTTTCTTTTGATGTAAAGAATGATTTGACAATTAAGAGTATAGAAAGGTGTTGAATATTTTGGAATTAATATTTTTTTATATAAATCAAACATCTTCAAAATTTATTGAGAAGATGGGATTTAATTTTTCTGCAAATTGGAAATTTTATGTAGAGTATATTGATGGAAAATATGTGCTGAAACAAAAAGCATGCAAAAATACATTACCCTCATATTTTTTTGATGAACAAAGGTGTATTACCAATATTACGGCTATTGTTGGGGAAAATGGTGCTGGAAAAACTACATTGTTAAATATGTTGTCGGATTATTACGGTAGTGTAAAAGATAAAAAGCACGATTCAGCTTATGATAATTATTTTATGGAAAAATATGAGAAAGATAAGACACTTACTATATATTTAGAAAAGGGAGAATTGGTATGTTATCACAATATAGATAATTTTGTAAATGAAACAGGAGTAAAGGAATTTTATTTGCAACAAGGTTCTCTGGAATTGGCAGAAATTGTTAGAGATAATAAGGCATTTGAAAATATAAGCAAAATAAGTATTTCAAATAGTATGTATTCATTGGAAGACGGAGTTTCTACACATGAAAGTATTAGTAAAATTTCACTTAATGTTAATTCTTTGAAAACATTAAAAAGTATTTTTTATAAGAAAAAATGTAAAAAAGAAACTCGTTGCGTAGGTGGATATTATGAAATTCAGGATATTGTATGTAATGCAAAAAAAGCAAATGAATTTCAGCAAATCTTGGATATGTTATATCTCCAGTATGTTAATGAAAACAATATCGAAAGCATATTTGAAAACAATATTGCTGGAACATTGGAAATTAAATTTCAGATTGTTATAAGCTTGTTAGAAGATAGGTATAAAGGATTCACTGATGAAGAAAATAAAGATTTTCCACTTAGACAGTATTTTGAGGTAATGAAGAAAATATTATCAAGGTTTGATTTCACTTTAATGAAAACGGATATATTTGTTGTTATTTATATTAATTTGCTTTATGAATTGTTGGTATATTGCAGAACCGCTGAATTTGATGGACAGCAATCAATTAATAACAAAGAAAATCTTGTAAATTATATATCAAATATGATAAATGAATTATCAAGTCAAAATGATAGTTATGCTAGTATTTTTCAAGAGGCTATGCAAGAAATTCAAGAATATGAGATGGTATTAAAAAAATGTCGGATGTATCCATGTTCACTTCCAGTATCAGATTGGGCATATAAATCGTATAAGGAGATTGAGTATGGAAGCGAAGCGTATGATCAATTTCTTGAATTGATAAAGAAGTCTGTATTTGAAAGAGAACATTCATATGTACTTAAATATATAGATATAGGTGGGTTGCAGCTTGCATCAGGAGAGAGAGCATTGTTGAATTTTTTTTCTTGGATACACTTGGTTCCATACTTTAATTATATAAGTAATGATGTTGTGGAAAGTCTGCGTGAAAACGTACTATTGCTTATAGATGAAATAGATTTATATTGTCATCCGCTGTGGCAGCAAAAATTGTTAAATTATTTAATTGAAGAAGTAAAGGCAGAATATTCAGATAAGAAAGTGCAAATTATTTTTACAACACATAGTCCAATTGTTTTGTCAGATATGCCTCGGAGTAATGTCATATTCTTGAAAAGAGAAAATGATAGGTGCAGTATTGATGAATATGGTAATCATGAAGAAACATTTGGGGCTAATATATATAAACTTTTTGATGATGCATTCTTTTTAGGTAGAAAGGGGCAAATAGGAGAATTTGCAAGGAAAAAAATACAAGCCATTATTGATAAAATTAAGCCTGACATGAGAAACATGGAGAAAGTAATTTATCCTTCTTTGACAGAAGAGGATGTATGCTCATTAGAACAACAAATTGCTTTGATTGGTGAGAAGATTATACGAGATAAGTTATATGAGATGTTATACAAGTGTAAATATAATTCCTTGGACTTGCGTCAAAAGAAGATAAAAATCTATGAAGAAAAAATTAAACGACTTCAAAATGAGGAAGATATATGATACCAATATGTTTTAGAAAAAAAGGAGCAGTAAATAGACTATACCATATACTGCTTAATGTGAAACCAACACAAAAAAATAAAGTAGAATATCTTAAAAATATTCGAGCAATTAACAAGTGGTGTCTTAAAAATATATCTGTAAGTGGTAAGAAATATTCGCTTCCAGATATTATTAAAGCAGATTATAGTGAAATTGCTGAAATTGCGAATGTGTATAATTCAAGACAAATTAAAATGCCAAAAAAATATAAGAAATTTATAATTGACACATTATATAAACAAAGGTTCCCAAGGAAAGAATTTGTTGAAGAATTGCAAGTTACAGTGTGTCCTTATTGTAATAGAAATTTTGTTAATTCGACTTATAAAAGAACTATGTGTGATTTAGATCATTTTTATGATAAGGAGACTTATCCTATACTTGCAGTATCTTTTCATAATCTGGTGCCTGTTTGTCATGCATGCAATCATGCTAAAGCAAGTAATGTAATATCGTATTCACCGCATAATACGAAATTTAATACAGATGATTTATTATCGTTTGACTTTTATATTGGTGGAATAGATTATTGGGTTGATAATAAACAAATTGGCATAGAAATAGATTGTAGTAGAGAACTCGAATCTAATGTACAGGAACTTAAACTGAGAGAAGTATATCAAATACATTCAGATATCGTGCAGGAATGTATTAAGAAAGCAATTATGTTTAACCCAGACTATATGACGGATTTATTTAATACATATAATGGATTATTTGAGTCTGAAGAAGAACTTTATAGAATAGTATTTGGAAATTATATGGAAGAGTCTTCTTATGGGAAAAGACCATTATCCAAATTGACAAAAGATATATTAAGCAAATTGTTAATAGAGATTTATGGATTCAATGTGCAGTGATATGTAACAGCGTAAGGGCAGTTATAGACCGTAAAGGTTTGTAGCTGCCCTTTTTGCGTTTGCAGAACTTTTTGGGCATAATGTCCAGAAGTGGAAAGGAGAACTTATGAAATATTTATTACACAGGCTGTTGGTTCCACCCTGAATCCAATCGGTGCAGATAAGGAAGGAGGTACACCGTGCAGGAGGAAACAACACAGAAAACCATTGCTCTTGCAATCAAGACTTCCAAGCTGACCGCAAGCGTTTTACAGAAGGCGATGAAGATGTATCTGGAGCATCAGAAGCATAAACAGCCTTCGCATGGGAAAATTCCGGTAAAGAAGCTGGTCGGTCAGGGAGAGGGTGCAAAGTCCATAGAGGTTACGGATAGCAATATCAAATCTTTTGAGCGTGTCGCAAGGAAATACAATGTCGATTTCGCTGTAAAGAAGGATAAGACCACGGAACCACCCAAGTATCTTGTATTTTTCAAGGGCAGGGATGCCGATGTGATTGCACAGGCATTCAAGGAATTTGTAAAAGTTAATGAGAAAAAGCAACAGCGTCCGTCACTCAGGCAGAAATTGAAAGGACTTCAGAAGATTGTTCCACAGAATAAGAATAGGGAGCGAAGCAGAGAGAAAAATAAGGACAGAGGACAGAGCTTATAAGCAAGGTCATTGACGGAATTAAAAAGGATTTACAGTCAATTCCGAAAACTCTCAAAGAAAAAACAAAAGGGGTAAATAAGAAACAGCTTGCCCTGAAGAGCGCTCCCTATGTGATTTTCGGATATGTTCTGAATAAGGTTTCATGGCTGTATGGACAGCAGGCAGGTGACAATACATTACAGAAGGTGTTGGACACAATCAATGGGATTGGAGGTGCATTCAAAAATCCGCTTCCAAGTATTCAGCCGAGGGATTTACTGGTAGGAATCGGTTGCGGAATTGGATTTCGTATGGTAGTTTATTATAAAGCGAAAAATGCAAAGAAATTCCGGCAGGGAGTGGAGTACGGTTCGGCAAGGTGGGGAACTGCCAAAGATATTGAACCGTATGTTGATCCAGTATTTGAGAACAACGTGCTATTAACTGCAACGGAGAGACTTATGATGTCGGGCAGACCAAAACAGCCGAAGTATGCGAGAAATAAAAATATTTATAAAATGTCAAGACCGAATGTACAAAAAATATTATATAAAAATGTACAATTAGTCTGTCACCAAGCTTGCGCAGGTTCCCCCCGACCCCTTTCCTTGCGTAGTCAAATACAAAAGTATTTGACTACCATGGATTTCTTAAGGTATTAAATAAATCAAGACTTATTGCAGCACCCATTGAAAATCCAATGATAATGGGTTCATACCATTTATTTATTACCTACTCTAGATCATGCCTTACTGCGTAACAAATAAGTATATGAATGATATGTGCGCAGTGCGGCATTACAAATAAATTCATTTAATAAGAGTACTACACCTTATTTCATTGATTAACGCAAATGACTATCTGGACATTTTGTCCAAAAGTTCTTTAAACGCAAAAAGGGCAGCTACAAACCTTTACGGTCTATAATTGTCCTTACGCTGTTATCGATAATTTACCTCAAAATCATAATCAATCGTTGTATTTTGCAAACAATAAATATAAAGCGCCTATTATCGCTACTACTCCAATAGCGGACACAATAATTATTGCTTCAATACGCATCATAGTATCTGCAAATCTAATAACTGAATTTTCTATTATAAAAACAATAATAGAAAAAATCGTCAAAAAGTTCCCCAAATTAGCTACTCCCTTTGATCTCATTTTCTTATCAACAATTGTTGTGCATAGAACGACAATATATACAATAAAACAAATGCTCAAATAAAGCATCACCACCCATACTGGGATTTGGATACATAACTCTAAAATATCCTTTACTATAGTAATCAATACAACTATTCCTGCCACAAATGTTGCCTTTGTTGCAAAAAAATTCATCTCAGCTTCTTTTTTTCTCTTTTTATGTTTCCGGTTTCTTTCATTCGTCATAACGTGTCCTCCATATAAAATATTTTCATCTACTTTTATCATAAATATGAATATACCGTTTTTATTTTAGTATATTTTGGAAATATTCTTTTAATAAATCTTTATGTTTAAAATAAGATTCCAATACATAACATAGAAGCTGTTCATCTTTTTGCGGTAAATCATTTCCGTTTTCATCTTTCCTTAATACCTCGCATCTATAGTCGAAAGGAATTCTTGAATTATCAATTTTGAAAGATTTCATTCTTGTTTTTGCGGTACCTTTCTGTGTTGCATTACTCATTCTATTTTCATATTCATCTATAGTATAAAAATACATATTCATGATCTAAATGTGTAATAAAAGCGCACTCTCCTTCTATTTCGTATTGTAGATGTACTACTTGCGTCACAACCATATCATTATAAACCTCAAAATTTTCACACAATTCTTCAAAAGTTATATTTTGAGGATCAATCGTTACCCACATACAATTTTCATACTCTTTTGAATATAATCTACTTGTAGAGTAATTTCCAAGATTAACAAACTCAAATATCTTCCCTCTTTCCAATGCCTCAGCTATATAATCACAATACATTCTTCCATTATATCCAGGCTCATTGAGGAGTCTTACTGAAAAATCTTTTATAATACCACTAGACATCATCTCAGAAACCTTTTTAAGTAAATTCAACGGCACATTCTTCGTAAAAAAAGTTTTATTAATTGTTCTATCATAAATACGAGGTGGATCAATTGGAAGCAATTCTCTTTCGCTATTTATTGAGATTATGCCATATTTATAAAATTGACTTTGTTTGTCCAAAACATTCTTATATACTGCCTCCAACTGATTCAAATCACTACAAAACGGATGTTTTCTCTGGTAGCTATAGTTATCAAAAGAATAATAAAGATATAATAAAACTCTAATCTCTGAATAAGGTCTCCCAGCTACATCTTCTCGTATCCATCCGCAGTTTTTACTAATCCAATTATCGATTGAATTACAAGATAATTCATCTTTCTGTGTTTTATAACACTCTAGTTGCTTTTTACGCATAATATCAGGCTGTTCCATTTCCTCAATCATTTTAATTTGACGTTCAAGGTTTATTCTGATTTCGTCATACAAAGCTTGATCAGTTACCCCTTCTTTCAAAACTTGTAATGTCAAAGCATCACCTTCTCGAAACTTTCCTAAGACAATTCCATTATAATAAGCAACTTGTCTTTTTACGTTCCTTTCTTGTGCCTCTGACATCCAAAGCTGATACACATATTCTTGCTGAGTAACTATGTATTCACCTAATAATCCCATGATCTCATTTCTTGAATTAATCACTTTTCATTACCTTCTTCACTTGTTCAAGAGGATTGTATACAACTCCGCATACATCTTTCCATCATCAAATTTCACATCATCAAGTAACAATGCCTGGAATAACACTTCCCGGACACTCTCTAATTTTACCATAGAAAGCTCTACTTTTGAAAGACCATTCAGTTCTATATTTTCAAAAGTTGCCGCCTTTCTTGCCAACAGACAGTGTGTATATAAAGCCATGATATACTTATCTGACAGCACAAACGCATAGGTGTCTTTCCCTTTATAATTGTATCGGCATTTCTTTAGCTCTTCTTCAGATATTGTAAAATAACACCTTACCGTCTCCAGATACACTTTTCCAGCAAAATCCAGTTTGTATTTCTTTGCCAATCGCTTAATCGTTGCAAAAATATCATTTCTCTCATAAGCAAGTCTGGTTCTCTTGAAAACTACCTTTTTCCATTTTATATCCATATAAACATTGTTACCAATGGTTTTTCCGGCAAATGATTTATATTCCCCAATTCGCAACAAGTAGGAAAGCACCTGCACCAACTTCTCCTGTGAAGAAATTTCATTGTAACTGTAATCACCAAAATTTAACTGTTCAAATTGTAATGGTGTGCTTCCCTTTTTTATTTCACGTTCCATTACTCTATTCACATCTCTCATTGACTCCATTTCTTTTTGCTCCTTCTTTTCTGACAATAAAAGAGCAGTCATGCCCTGACTGCCCCACCTTTGGACAAAATGTCCAGAAGTTCTATATTTCTTGGGGATGTGAAAAAACTCGATTGAGTTTTTTCGCATCTCCATTTTTGTATCTGTTGTGTATAAATGACTGAAATCATGCGCAAAGAAAGCGCACTTCCCCTATCCCATAGAAATCCTTTTTTGAATCTATGCGGCAGTTCTGTTTCTCATCTTTTTTTTCTGATATTTATATAGATTGTGGCCTATCGCCACGAGTAAAACTTCCAGTTTGACTGAATGAATACCTGTAGTGGTAAACTAAATTTGTAACACCATGTTCGAATAATATATTATAATATTATTCAATTAAGGAGGATGTTACTATGTCAGTACACTACACCGAAGACTTCAAAAAAGAAGTAGTTAAAGCCTATATGGCAGGTGATAAATGAATACAGCAACTTGCTGTTGATTTTAATGTTGCCACAAGCTCCGTTAGCAAATGGGTTAACGAATACAAGGAAGAATGCCTTTATACCACCAGCACCTCATCTGAATCTAATGAAGCAAAGGAAATTCGAAGATTAAATCAGCTTCTAAACGAGAAGGATAAGGAAATTGCCTTTCTAAAAAAAGCAGCGGCATTCTTCGCAAAGGAAATCGATTAGTGGTATATCGATTTATCGACGATAATAAAAAAATATTTGGTTTAAGATGGCTGTGCAATAAATTTGGAATCAGCCCTAATTGTTATTACAACTACAAAAAGGAGGCAAAGAGGAAATATCATAAACGCTTAGCACATATCTATGAGCTTATAAAGTATGTTTATTACAATAACAATCGTGTTATAGGCTATAGAGCTATGCGCATTTTTATCAAGCGCTATGGATATGAAGTAAGCAATACCACTATGCATAAATACATGAATAAGGAATTGAATTTATGTACTGTAATTATGCACTCCAAGCCAGGCTATAAGACCGGCAAGAAGAATAAAATATTTGACAATCTCTTAAACCAGAATTTTACTGTCGATTGCAAAAATAAAGTATGGTGCACTGATTTCACATATATGCGCCAGTCAAATGGAAAATTCAGATATAACTGTTCAATAATTGATTTATATGATAGGTCGGCTGTTGCTTCGCTTAATAGTGACTATATCAACACAGATTTAGCAATAGATACACTTAAAACAGCACTAAAAAAAGAAAACTATCCTAAAGTAATTCTGCATTCAGATCAGGGGGTGCAGTTTACCTCGTGGGATTTTGTAAATTTCTGCAAAGCTAACAATGTAACTCAAAGCATGAGTAAGTCTGGATGCCCTTACGACAATGCCCCAATGGAAAGATTTTATAATACCTTCAAAAGTAACTTTTATAATGTAACTTCGTTTTCAAGTATGGAGATGATGGATGAACTTACTATGAAATACATCAATTGGTATAACTATGTCCGTCCTCATTCATACAATAATTATTTAACACCAATGGAAGCTCGTTACAGATAGGTATTTATCGAACAGAGTGTTACAAAAATGCTTGACCAGTACAATCGGAACATTTTACACAGCCACCAAAACACTTTACAGAGGACAGCCTTTTATCTGCAATGGAGAGAGCCGGAAGTGAAGATATAGACGATGATGTGGAGCGTAAGGGATTGGGGACACCTGCCACAAGAGCAGATATTATTGAAAAGCTGGTAAAGGACGGCTTTGTAAAACGTGAGAAAAAACAGATGATACCGACTGAGGACGGGATAAAGCTAATTACAGTGTTGCCGGATGTTGTGAAATCCCCGAAGCTGACCGCAGACTGGGAGAATGAGCTGACACAGGTATCCAAAGGAGAAGTGTCTGCCGGGCAGTTCATGTCGGGGATTAAGGCAATGGTAGGTGACATTGTAAAGACTTATCACAGTGTCAGTGACGAGCAGAAAAAAATGTTTGCACAAGAGCAGAAGGTGTTTGGCAAATGCCCGAACTGTGGAAAAGATGTCGTGAATGGAAAATATGGGGCTTACTGTACTGGAAGATGCGGCATGAATGTAAACAGGGTAATGGGAAAGGTGTTGTCAGATGATCAGGTGGAAAGTCTGCTTGCCGGAAAGAAAATCCTGCTCAAAGGACTGACCAGTAAAGCCGGGAAAAAATATAATGCCTACATCATTCCGAATGGAACAGAGGAATACAGCTATACCAAAGACGGAGAGGTAAAATCCGGTGTACAGTATAGGTTTACAATGGAATTTTTGGATAGAAAATGTGGTGCAAACCGGAAATATAGGGTGTAGGTAGGATATGCATAAATAAAAGAATATAGCTTCAAAGTTATTCTTGATTAAGACAAATGCAAAAGCATTTTGTAAATAGTAATGATAGGGGGTATAATTAAAGTATTATTTATCAGAAATGCTTAAAATTAGGAGAAGGTGGATAATTACTATGAAGATGGAGAACGTAGAGAAGTTTAATGAAGCATATATAAACGATGATTTGAAAAAATGTGAATTTGAATTATTTTTCTTAATGTTGATGTATAATACTGATATTAGAGATGGAAAAGAGTATGATCATGATCTAAAGCATATTTTGTTTAAGACAAACTGTATTCGAAATCCAATAGGAATGAAATATACAGATAGAGATTATGAAAAAACGAAACAGATTTTAGGAGATGTTTTAAACATAGCAAACGCAATAAATGATGCTAAGGGAGATACTCGGGATATTATTCAAGAAGGAATTACTATTGATAAGCGAATTATAAAAGATGTTCTTGATATGGCAGCTTATACAGAATGTTTTTATAAAATGAACTCCGTTAATTCTGCAAGAATGGATGAATGTGATGCAGGTAAGATCCCATTTATAGAACAATTAATTAGTCTTGTAGTTTTTAATCAAGATCAAACACGTCTTGTTAAGGAAAACTATATGGATTTTATAAATCAGGATTATCAAACAGGAATGGAATTGTCAATAGCTAATAGACCCGTTGAACATTATGAAAATTTAGAAGGATCAGTATCTGATAATTTTGAATCAATTCTTGAAAGTATGAACGAGATAATTCATTATTTGTATTATAGATTTGGTGAAAATTTAAAAGTACAAATTGTAAATACAGACATTCAACTGAAACTTGTACATCCTTACGAAAATGCTGATTTTGAAAAATACTTATATATTGCATCGCAAAGGTTTCTTATTTGTAGAATAGAAGAAGGAATTCGTTACGGATATTATGAACTTGGGTATATGGATAAGTCACAAGAAGGGATTAGAGAATATGCATTTTCGTTAGAAAATGATGAAAAATATAAAGCAAGAAGAATGGGAGTTTTAAGGAGAGAATACCAAGTAAGAAATTATACGCTGTTAGATTATAGAAATCAAGAAGATATTCCAATTATATATGAAAAATTGTCAATATTGTCAGATGAGTTAATTGGGATCCAAACAAAAGAATATGAATCATTTGAGTTTAGTAAATTTCATCCTGATAAAGCACTATTTCAAGAAGCAGAAAAAGTAGCTGAGATAAAAGAGCGGATTGTAGAATCATTGACAAAAGATTATTATTTGGACTGTAATGTAAAAGGTATATGTATACGAGATTTATTAATAACATATAAGTATTTAGATACATTATCAGAGGTTTTATATTTTGCATCATTAAAGTGTATTGATAATAAAAAACAAGATACATATTTTAAAGAAATAAGTTTAGTTGATATTTCATACCTCTCCGAAGAACTGTCAAGAATGCATGATTTTGAACTTGAATATGCAGAAAAATTAATTGACAGATTTATATTTCATGAAAAGAAAAATAGGGATGATGATATATTTTCTCAACCGTTATTAACAATTAGTAAAAGTCAAGTGATTTTGAGTCAAGCTCTATTGGATCAAGTGAATCTTGATAGATTTATTGAGCGTCAATTTATTAGATATAAGAAAAATGTAGCAGAAGTAGGACATATTTTCGAACGTAAATTTATTGAAAAGCTTAAACGTGGATATTCAAAAGGAATTATAGATTTTAAATATAAAGAGATTCCTAATTTTCATGTAAATACAAATAAAGTAAAATATGAAGCATTTGATGGTAAGGAAATCGAATATGATGTTATTACTGTTTTGGGAGATTATCTTATACTTACAGAATTAAAGGCGGTAATGACATCATATGATTTAAATGAATTAGAAAAACGAAAAGAAAATGTTAAAGAAGCGATAGAACAACTTAACCGTCGAAAGAAATCAGTAAGCTATGATTGGAATATATTTAAAAAATTAGTATCTATAGATTTACAAGATGAACCATATGATGAGAATCATATAATACTAATTGCATGTACAGACACTTATGATTATACCCCACTCAAAAAGGATGATGTTTTTATTACAGATGATTCTTCTTATCTAAAATACTTTACAAATCCGTATCTAGATGTAGTAACGGCACACCCGGAATCAGCATCAATACGAAACGTGAAAAGTATATGGAGGAATGGATATCCAGAAGCAAAAGAATTTATGGAATATTTGATGAATCCTGTCACAATTTTTCCATTTGCTAATACCATTAAAAAAATATATATTCCAGTGCCGGTTATGGATGAGAAAGACTGTGCAATTTTTTGCGAGGAGTATATATTGCCAGAAGATCCAATTGTGACATCAATGTCAGAAATTGAAAAAAAACAAAAGAAAACAGTTATAAATCACTTTAAGAAAATATATCCCAATGATTTGTGTCCATGCGGAAGTGGGAAAAAATTTAAAAAATGTCATAGAGGGAAAGGAATATACGATTAAAAAGGAATTTTTATGCAATGAATTGTGGAGCAATAGCACTTGGGAGAAATCTTAGGTGCTATTTTTACATAAATAAAATTAGGTAATTGCGAAACTCGCTAAGCTCGTTCGCAATCTTGAATTTAAACAGGGAAGGATTCGTGCTTTGCACGAATCCTGGAATGAAAAGTGGATAACAGAACATTTTAGGCGCACTTTAATAAGCCTCTGGCTTTATGAAGTTGGTAAGTCCTAGGCTATGAAAGACTTTAGACTTCTGATGTATTGTCTTTGATGGATTTCGTCGGCAACAACTACAGTTAATAACTGTGATATACCAGCAAGAAGTAAATCTGCATGAAGTGTTTTTTCGTTCGTTGTTTTTCGATTAGCGACACAAAAACTGTCTTTAAAGTGGTTGATTGATTTTTCAACATTTACTCGGATTTTGTAAGTGTCATCCCATTCTTGTGAGCCACGCTCCACACCGGGGTATGCTCTAAGGTTTTTTTCGGGATAAGCATAAATCATTCTGCCACAGGAAGAGGTTGTGCAGGGATTATCGCAATGACAAACGCGTCGCTTTGACTTGTCTTTGCGGTTGTATTCCCATTTCATTTTGGGACATACGAATTTCATGGTTGGAAGATTACTTCTTAAGTGAGACTTGCTACCTTCTCGTTTCATAGGGAGTGAAGGATTATGAGGACAGCAGGGAATACCATTTTCATTGAATGTATAATCCATGTTATACAGTGAAAGTTTTACCTTTAAAGGGATAAATGCCTTTTGAAATTTAAAATCTTCAAATAAGGATTTGTAGATTTCAATCGTATCAAAGGCAGCATCACCAAGAAATATCTTGGGATGGATAAGAGGGTGCCGTTCTTTGAAATCTTTGAGGGTTGGAATCAGGGCTTTGGAATCGGCAAGTGATTTATCTTCATCAGGAGATTTTGCTTTCTTTTCAACAATGATGTCAGGATGAGAATCCAGATAATCCTTGTTATAAAAATCAATGGAGCGAACAATGCCAAGCACATTGGTCGTAATGCCAAATTTATAAGCATAGCAGAAATGACCATTCACATACTGTTGCTTTACTTCATGGTTAGCAGCGGCGGATGTAGGCATAGAGGCATATGCTGCCTTGTAAGGATCATAAGAATCATCGAAGTTATGAGCTTTAGCATAGTACTTAAGCTGTTTAATAATGCGGTTAGCATATTTGGGATTGTTTTCAGTCACATATGCTTCAATTCCTGAAGTATCAAACAAAAGCATAGAGGCGAGATTACCATCAATGTCCTGGCAGATTGGTTCCGTGATATCTACGAGATTATCAAAAACTGATTGTAAGTCCATTAAAAAATCCTGTTTAAAACGAGTGATTTTTGAAGCGTCAGGAACTTTAGTAAAGCCGCAGAATTCCCTCAGGTGTCTGGAATAGTGAAGGAAGATTAACAGGAGCGAATCTGTTGGAATAAAAAAGAGGCGTTGAATATACTACTATGGAATTGAAGCAGACCAGTTCTCTTTTTATCGTGTCCCCCGGTTGCTGATTAAGGATGAGCGGTTCAAGGGGCTTAGCAGCGATGCCAAGCTCCTGTATGGCTTGATGCTCGATCGGATGTCACTGTCTATGAAAAATGTATGGCTAGACGAGGAAAACAGGGCGTATATCATTTATACGGTGGATGCGATTATGGAAGATTTGGGATGTGCGAAAGCAACCTGTGTCAAGATTATGAAAGAGCTGGATTCAGAAAAAGGGATTGGGTTGATTGAAAAAAAGCGCAGAGGTCTTGGCAAACCGGATATTATCTATGTGAAAAACTTTGCCACAATGTCAGCGGAACAGGAGGTAAAAGAGCCTGAGAATACTGGGAAATCCACAGAAGTTCAAAATTTGAACTTCAAGAAGTCTAATATTGATACTTCAAGAAGTTCAGAAATTGAACTTCAGGAGGTACAGAATCTGAACCACCAGAAGTATAAAAAGCAGACTTCAAGAGGTTCAGAAACTGAACTTGCAGAGGTTCAGGATTTAGCCCCTATTTATACTAACTATAATAAGACTGATATAAATTATACTGATATGAGTTATACCAATCCAATCTATCCATCCGGTGAAGGAAATCAGACCGATGATAGGATGGATGGAGCAGATGCATACATAGAGATTATCAAAGAAAATATTGAGTACGATCATCACATGAAATATGATGAAATAAATGACAGGGAACTGTATGATGAATTATTTGAATTGATCTGTGAGGTTGTATGTGTAAAGCGGACTACGATACGGATTGCGGGGGAGGAGTATCCCTATGAGCTTATAAAGTCAAAATTCTTAAAGCTGAGGAGCAGTCATCTGGAGTATGTGATGGGGTGTATGAAAGACACGACAACAAAAATTTCAAACATTAAGGCATACATGGTTACGGCACTGTATAATGCGCCATCAACAATAAATCATTATTATCAGCAGGAAGTGCAGCATGATATGTATGGGGGAGGCTGGCATGAAAATGATATTGTTTAAGATTATCGTTCCGGTACTGATACTTGTTTTATGGATACTGATGTGTTATCCGGTTTGCCAACAGGAAAACGGATTTGATTACTTCCTTTTCTGGATTATGGTAGGTTTTCCCTATGGGATTCGGAAAATGTGTATGTTCTTCATCCCTAAAAATTTTGGAATTGCCGGAAGCGTTGGGGTGTTGGCATTCAATGGCGTCATTGGTGGTCTGATAGGTGGTATCATCGTAATTGCAAGGATGATTGCAGTATTTGTGGAGATAATAAAGATGATTGCAGGCACTTTTGGTCACGATGTCCAAAAGTGTGATCGTAGAGATATAATGTAAAAAACGAAGGGACATATTTTTAAAGGTGGCTGAAATGGAATAATAAAGATTAACAGCGGTAGGGCGGTTATGGGAGAAATCTTATAGCTGTCCTTTTTTACTTTTGGACATTGTGACCAGAAGTGGGAAGGAGAGAGTATGGAATCAATGAGAGATATCAATAGAGTAATGGAACGAGAAATTGCAAAGGGGAGCAGTCCTTTAAAGCTGGATCATATTGAATTTGGAGATTATTAGTATCAGGAGATAACCTCAGAGAAAAAATTGGAAGATGTGTTATCCTATTTATTAAGAATAAGGGATTTCAGACAATATGCCGGAAAAACTATTTTGAATAATGTGTATATGGATTTGCGTGGAAGAAAACCTGTATTCAAGAGGACCCGAACGGCAATCGAAAGAAATAATATATTCGCAAGAATTAAAAGGTATGCAAAGAAGTTAAATCCGCAGTATAATGGAGATGTATATTTGGAAACGGTCAGATGCTATTTTAATATGTCACAAGAAAATCTGGAGAAGTGCCGATATACATATCAAGGGAATGAAACATATGCCTTTCTGTTATCAGATAAATATATTATGGCATTGTATACGCATTGTCTGGTGGCAAGAAAGGAAGCTGCTTTGCAGAAGAAGCAGATTGAAGGCTATACGGAAAAAGAGTATGGAATGGTAAGCTTAGTGAAGGTGTGGGATGTTTTGTTTCAGGCGTTATTACTTGATTATATAAGGTTGGAAGATGATAAGATGTATGCAGAGTTTTGCACTTGTTCTTTAGTTAGTATGGTACGTTAAATTATTGATTTATTAGATAAAAAGATATGAAAAAGCCTGTTGATTTTAAATTATTGAGACTTTAGTTTGCAGGGGATACTTAAATTAAGTTAAGATTAAAGAAAAAATTGGATCTAGATATAATAGCAAGAAAATAGACAGATGACGTAAAAAGAAGTAGATGAGACAAAGAGCAGGGGAATAGCTGAAAAAGGAGAAGTGAAAGATGAATTATACAGAAAAAACCAAGCCAGGAATGGGAGATCCATATTGGTATGAGTGGTCTGTGGGTGAGCAACAGATTATCAATATGTTAAATGAAGATAATAATATAGAATATGTTGAATTGCAAGCAAATGTAGGATTGGGATTAGATGATGTTGTAGTAACATATAGCGATGGAAGAGTACTATGTATACAGGTTAAACACACGAGAGCAGATGATACGTTGACATTTGCAGATTTAGTCTATTCTGCGAAAAAGACAAGTAAATCATTATTAGCTGAATTGGCAGATTCATGGCAAGAAGAGAGCCGTAAATATACGGAAGTTGTTCCACAAGTCTTTACGAACAGAAGAAAAGGTCAAGTAAGTTCTTCGACAAAGGGTGAGGAAAAATTTGTAAGACCAGCACTTGACGTATTTTGGAAAAAATTAAGTGAAAAGATTAAATCTGCGAAAAACTTTGAAGATATTATATTTGAAGAATATCCTGAAGCATGGAATGAATGGAAAACACAGCTCAGTGGAATTCAAAGTAATGATGATAAATTAAAATTTTTAAGATTATTACAGCTTGAAACAGAGCAGAAGGATTTACAAGAAATAGAGAATGAAGTATTAAGCCACTTATCTATAGCATTTAGGATTACTTTGGATGATGCAGACAAATTATTAGGAAAACTTGATCATGCATTAAGGAAGTGGACAACCTCTGTGAGAAATACTTCTCGAATTTATGTGGAAGATGTATATGAAGCATTATCCATTGATGATTATATTTCTCCGTATAATCATGAACTAATACCTGCTGAACCATTTTTTGATAGCCGTAAAGATTTTGTAGAAGAGATTGAAAAAGAATTATTGTTTGGAAATGAAAAAGTTCTTTTCCTTTCAGGTATACCGGGAACTGGAAAAACGAATATAGTCAGTAAGCTATGTAATAAGAGAGACAGTATTATAAAAATTCGGTATTACGCTTATGAACCTATTCAACCGGATAAAGAATACTTGCCGATGGATGTATCAGAAAGGGTAAAAAAGGAACATTTCTGGAACGAGATGTTTAGCCAACTAAAACAGTGTTTAAAAGGTTCTTTGCATAAATACAATGTGCCATTGCAAAACTGTTTTATGTCATTGGAAGAGATGAAAAAGCGTTTTTTTGAAATAGCATCTGCGTATGCAAGAGATACCGGATGTACATTTGTTGTTGCAATAGACGGAATTGATCATGCTGCACGTGCAGGAATTGTATCAGAAACATTTTTGGTTACATTACCTAGACCAGAATATATTCCAGATAATGTAAAATTGTTGATATCCGGACAACCTCAAGAGTCTTATCCGAATTATCCATTATGGTTAAAGAGAAAAGATGATAATGTAAAACGTTTAGATGTGCCAGGAATTGAGAGAGGGGATATATTATCACTTGTGACTCAAAAGATATCTGACACTAGACGTAGTGAATATAATGCGATTACGGATATTGTTGAAAAATACTCTGAAAAGAATACTTTGGCTGCCATTTTTGCTGTATATGAGGCAAGTCAATGTGCAGATGCAATGGAGTTAGAAAGAAAATTATCAGACAGAAAACTAAGCGGAAATATTGAAGAATATTATTCCAACATATGGAATGATGCTGTTGGCACATTAAAACAGTATGATTTTGTGGATTACAAATTGGCAGGTGTTTTTGCGTTCTTGAATGAGCGTGTTGATGGACAGATGTTAGCAGAAATATTTAATGAACTTGATATACCTGTCGTTGTTTGGAATAATGTGTTGAAAACATTAAAACCTTTGATTGTGGAGGAATCGGGTAAATATCATGTTTTACATAATGACGTGAAAGTTTTCTTGTCAAATATTGTAAATATCGATGATGAGCATACGCGGGAAATAGGCAACTCGTTGACTGATTACTATTTGTATAAAGAGGATAAAAGTCAAGCCTATTATTTTGATATTGTAAGATTAATGTCTATGGCTAAAAGAGAAGCAGAAATAGTTGATGTGTTTTCAGGTAAGTTTGTTATCGAGGCTTATGTTAATGGTGTTGAGCTTTTTGAATTAACCTCTATATCGAACAACATAATGAAAAGACTGTTTTTGCAAAAAGTAATTGATTATGATAAGTTGCAATCTTTGTCTACAGCCATTCTCACAATCGATAAGCTTGAAGATACTAAATATGAAATAGAGAATTCTGAATTTAGGGATGCAAGGCAGTATGTAGGTGTGGCTTCATATGAGTGTTATGTAGAACCAATAAATCAATGGGATGTACATTTGATTTCAGATGTATTATCGTATGCCAGAGTTTTGTATTATTCAGGAAAAAAGGAAAGAGCTATTGATTTATTTAATCGTTGGTTTGAAGGATTAACTGTATTGAATCTTTGGGCTGTCTTAAAAGACAAAGGAATGTTGGATACAAGAAATCAGGACTATATTATGATATCAACAGAGGCAAAAGAAATTTCAGATGATTTAGGTAAATTGATCTGTTGGTCAAAGCAATATAGTATGCTTGAAAAGGAATCTGAGTGGAATGATGAAATAACTGTTTTTATGCGTGGGTTATGTGAATCATTCTGGCATGAATCCGTTTTAAATTATAAAGATAAAGAATTAGAAACAGCCCTTATCAGTATTAGCCATATTGCTGTTAGACCGAATGTTTTAATTGATATTTTAATAGAGTTAATTGAAGAGCTGAAATTTTCCTCAATTAGTATTATTGAAAAGGTAAACAGGGATGTACTTGTACATAGCAAATTAGGATTGATTTTCGATCTTTTTATGAGAATAGTTTCTGGAAATATAGAAAAATATGATAAATATGAGCGAGAAGAAGTATATAATAAAATTCAAGGCATTGAATTACCACATGGAGATTTTGAGCATGAAATATATTATTACAGTATATATGCTGTTGTAGTGAGTTATTTACAGCCTGCAGTGGATCGACTCATAGTATCACAAAGGGTATTAGATAAATTTTTGACAAAGAACTCGCATAGGGACAGAGGTTATTATGGTGTATGGTTTAATTGTCTTTGCTATCTTGGATATTGGTTGCATGCAAAACATAATGGGCAGAAGTTTGCAGAACATTTATGTGAGATGGAACGGATCTTATCATTAGTGATGATTAAAGAGTGGTTCCCACGAGTGACGGATTTGCAGATAAGAAATATATCATCATTGATTTTAAAAGCGTATATTATATTGGCAACACAGGAAAGCGAGGCGTATAAATCAGCTATCTCAAATATATGTGAAAAAATATTTGAAAATAATCCAATCCATCAAGTTATGGATGCAGGGTGGTATTTCTATAGAGATAATGTAGAAAGACTAACTGCTTGGTATCAGGATTGGCTCGGAGAAAAAGGCAGAGTTTGGGACAATCCCATAGGTGAACTGTAAGCTTGAGTTTATACCGGGAAAAGGAAAAAAACAGGATGTATGGACAAAAGAGTGGATAAATGAGAGTGAAAGTAGTAAAATAAAATTAAGAAAAAATGTAGGGATTATAAGTGATAAGGCTATTAAAGGGGCAGAACTTGCAAAGACAATAGAAGAGCATAATGGAGTTGCTCAACAGATAGCAGATAACCCTAAGTTATTAAGGCATTACACTCCCCAAAGTTTAAAACGTGAATTAGAAAACGCTGGGTATGATGTTCGACCATTGGGAAAAGGTAGTTTAAAGGGGATTTTATTTGAAGATGGTGGAGGATATAGAATTAGTTATGATGGAGATAAATATTTACAATATCACCCATCAAAAAATAGCCATCATAAAGATGAATATTATAAAATATCAAGTGGGAAGAATGGAACAAAGCGTTATAACATGGATGGAGATGAGATTTATGACTGATATAGAAAAGTATAAAAATTATATGGATGATTGTTTGAGAAAAACAAATAGATGTGTAAATATTAATGAAAAAAATTGTTTTATATTAAGTAATAATGTTGTAATACATATTGATATGATAAAAGGCATGAGGGCACTTGTTGTTGAATATGCAGATAATATTGATGAGGCAAAGATTAATAGATTTGAAGATGGAGATTTATTTTATATTGATGAATACGATGAAGGTAATATGTTGAAATCTATATTAAATGAGATAAATAGCTGTTTTTAATATTAGGAGGAGCAAATGACGGAAGTGAGAAAAGGAGAACAGAATCCGACACAGTCCGTTGTTTTACCTTATACCGAGACGAAAGGACAGGAAGCAGTTGATATATATAATTCTTCCGGCAGGACGGCACAGGAATGGCAGGAGCTTATGATAAGTGATATATTAGCTGTGAATGATGAGGGGTTGTGTGTTCATACAAAATGCGGCTATTCAGTCCCAAGACGTAACGGAAAGAATGAGGTTGTTGTCATTCGTGAAATGTGGGGACTTAAAAACAATGAAAGAATATTGCATACAGCCCATAGAACGACAACATCACATGCGGCATGGGAAAGATTGTGTACACAGCTTGACAAAGCAAAGATACAATATAAATCAATTAAAGCTTCAGGACGTGAAGCAGTATATATTAAAGAGACAGATGCAAGGGTCGAATTCAGAACGAGGTCATCTAAAGGTGGCTTAGGTGAAGGATTCGACCTTTTGGTTATAGATGAAGCACAGGAATATACAGATGACCAGGCATCAGCATTGAAGTATGTTGTAACGGACAGCCACAACCCACAGACTATATTCTGTGAAACACCTCCAACCCCGGTAAGCTCTGGAACGGTATTCCTTAAGTTGAGGAAGTCAGCGCTTGCCGGTGAGGCCATTAATACTCTGTGGGTTGAATGGTCAATTTCAAAACAGTCAGATCCGCATGACAGAGAATTATGGTATAAAACAAATCCATCACTTGGAACTGTATTTACAGAAAGGTCCGTACTGGATGAAGTGGGCGATGATCCTATTGATTTTAATATACAAAGATTAGGCTTGTGGATACAGTATAATCAAAAATCGGCAATAAATAAGGCTGAATGGCTTGAAATGCAGGCGGCTGTACTTCCGCATCTTAAAAGTAAACTGTATGTCGGAATTTGAACAGGCCATATGTCAAAGACACATTGTACATATGGGTCAGTCGTCACTTGTGCAGGCTATAAGCAACTGTGAAAAAAGAGCTATAGGCTCAAATGGTGGATTTGGATATAAATCATTAAATGAAGAAAGTAAGAAGCTGGCAGAGTGCTGTAAACTTCTTAATATGTCAGAATCCGAAGTGTTAAGAAAAGGAATTGATGAGCTTTATAAGAAACTAACACAGGGTTAATGATATTTTTATATGATAAGAAAGGCGGTATAATGCTAAGACTAATAAACCAGCAGCGTATAAGAATTCACTAAGGCGAATGAATGGGTCTATGATTAAACTTGTAGATAAAGAAAACTAAGTCTAGGTTGGAGCTGCTAATCCATTTGTAAATGATTTTTTGAGGAAAACACTTATAAGAAATTCTCTCGAATATGAAGACATAAAAGAGCATTGCACAGAATATGTTCAAATATTGAAGCTTTTTCCAAAATATATTGGTGATCTGATTCTCAATGGTAGAGCAGAAAAATTGCATTATGTATCTGAACAGGAGAAATATGCGGTTATTCTTTCTCATATTTGTACAAATAGGATATATAGTGAAGGCTGCAAAAGCATTATATGCGATTATTTGCAGAAATTAGTCCCATTTCATATTGATGGAAAGGTTTCGTATATAGAAGTGATTTGTACATTGTTGTCAGGTGAAATGAATCAATATTATTCTACAAAACAGGCATTGGATTGTATTTTTAGAGATGGTGCCATATAAAAGTTTACAATGATTATGATATGTGATGGCTGGATTTTAAAAGAAAGTTGCAGAACATGAAGAATAGAATAATTTACTGGCAATTTTCAAAAACTTCAGCCAAAGTGAGCTGCTTATGTGTTATCATATAGGTATATCTTCTTTAGGTGGATTGGTTGATATTTTTTTAACAACTCTATTTTACCATAAACGTTGAGGAGATATTTTATTTTACCAACAAAAAACGCCGTATTTATGCGGCTTTTGGCGTTTCGCAAATGCCTATATGAAATTATAGACAAAAAGGATACACATTTTTATGTAACGAACAATAATGATATTCCCAAAGTTTGATAATATTGATGTCATTAATGGTATTAGGAATAAATATGATCCTTTGGCAAAATTAGTCAAACCATATATTACAGTTGTTAAACTGGGTAATATACAAGAACTTAAAAAAGCTTTTGAAAGACTGATGGTGATTGTGAGTGAGATATTATGAAATTAAGAATTAATTACATAGATAATTTGAGAACGATTATGATATTTCTGCTGATACCATATCATTTGGCTATAGCTTACAATATCTGGGGTGAACCTAATTATATTTTTTTGGAAGGAAATAAGGCGATTTCTTCAATTGTTGTGTTTATGTCACCATGGTTTATGCCTGCTATGTTTTTGCTTGCCGGAGTATCGGCATGCTTTTCACTAAAGAAAAGAACTGGCTCCGCTTTTCTTAAAGAAAGATTCAGGAGATTAGGTATACCATTCTTATTTGGAGTTATATTTTTGAATCCAGTATTAAGTTATATTGCAGACAAAACACATAACGGATATAAAGGTAATTATTTTGAACATTATGCAGTTTATTTTACGAGATTCACTGATTTAACAGGTTATGACGGAGGATTTACACCCGGACATCTATGGTTTATAGCGGTGTTAATGCTGATTTCCGTTATCGGCTATAGAATAATTAAAGTAATTGATAGATTGAGTAAAAATAACGGAAAAGTTTTATGCATCGTTGATTGTGTAATAATTATTTTATCAATTGCAGCGTTTGATATAGCAATCGGAGGAAAGAAGATTGTAACATACCTTGGAGTATATTTGATAGGGTATTATCTATTTAGTCAACAATCCTTCATAGAAAAGTTAATGAGATACAAAGGCTTTATTATTACGGTTTTTGTTATCGCTTCAGCCATGAATGTTGTCTTGTATATGTATATTGGAAACAATGAGGTAATGAATGAGATTTGTAATTATATGTCCTTTATTGCAGGGATTCCGGCACTTATTTGTATAGGAAAAATGTATTTAGATTATACGAATGAGATGTGCAGTTATTGCTCAGGATTGTCATATACCTTTTATATTGTTCATTTGCCCGTTGTTGTATTGTGTCAGTATTTTATTTCGTTAACAGGTATTGGATGTATATATAATTTTGTAATTTCTTTTGTAATATCAGTAATTACAACATGTGGCATATGCTTTACCTTTTGCGGAAAACCCAATTAAATAAAAGTATATTAAATGAAGTATAGGTAGTCTTTTGCGGCTGCCTATATTGTTTTTTGAAGGAATATTAAGTGATGTTCTGTAAACGCTTACTTTTATTTTGTGCTTATATTTATTTGTATAGGAATTGAAGAATATAAAAATATGGGATGATATTTACAAAATTCTTTATCTGTGAATAGAATTTTGGAATCATTAATTTCAACTTTTCCAATATTTTTATCATTGATCATGGTCATAAAAGTGCCATAATCTACATCTGTAATCTGCTTTAATTTCATGTGCCATTAGAACGCCTCCTTTTCTAAAAAGCTGTGATTGTAGATGTTATATCAGACTACCAGCTTTATTTTTGATAAAAATTATATATATTTTTGAAGTTGGTTGTTTAATATTAGAATAAATATTCCGATAATATTTATACTAAGTATTCTGTTATCAGAGCAGTTACATAATAAGCGAATGTACATTAGATATAACATACCGCAGGCAGCACAAATAGTTTTATTGTAGAATCAAATCTAATATTTGACAATAATTCTTTTGGAATTAAAAAATATCTGCGGATTGGAGGTTGCTATGATTATATCGGAAGCAAGAAATAAATATAGTGAATATGGGAAAAAGCTTAATAAACTGGAAGCAGAGCTTTCTAAAAAAAGAGATACTGCAAAAGAGAATGCAAAGCTTACAAATGACAAAAGCTATTTTGATGAAGCTGCAACACTTGAACTTTCAATCAGTGATGTTGATGAAAAGATAAAAGATAACAAAAAAGCTATGGAAGAACTGAATAAACAGTGGCAGTTAGAATATGATGCACAGCTTCAAAAGAATAGTAAAAAGAAAAGTGAAAAGAGTGCGGCCAATGCAGCTAAGGTAATGGAGGTAGCAAGAAGGATAGCAGCAGGAGAATCAGTTCCATGTTCTGATGAAAAGAAGCTTATGGATTATAATAGTAAATTGTATTTTGCTGTGAAGCAGGCGGGGGCAATGGCAAGAATTAACAAGAAACGTATTAAAAAATACAAATCCCTTTGGGAGCAGGAAGAAGAAAATAAAAACAATAAGAAAGATGAAAAAGACCCTGCACAGGCAGCAGACAATGCAACAGTACAGGCAGACTTTCCTGATATGTCTATGTCAGAAGAATCACAGTCTGATAGTGGTACACAGAATGAATAGCATCAGCCTTTATCAGTGGTTTATTAGACATTAAACATGCCTGTAAAATGTGAATTATCATACTTAATATACAATCTCTTGTGTATTAAAAACATTTTGTAAAAATATGACAGCAGATATTACAAGGATTTATATAAAAATACATATAAAATACATGCTGCCAGCACTGTAATAATTGACATGTCAGAATAAAAATTTTATAATATATACAATATTTTTCTGGGGAGCTAAAAGAAGCTTCTGTATAAGAAATGTTTATATTATATAGATATTAATGATTTTTCTATTGATTTTGAATATCTGTATATTGTATGTTCTGATTACAGCGGTTTGATGCTGAGAGGGAATACATTCCGACCCATTGACCTGATGTGGATAATGCCACCGTAGGAAGATCTTAATTGATATAGAATGGAAATTAGAATCTTTAATTATAATTCATATTTAATCCCGATCTTATTACATTTTTCAGAAAAGTATAATATATTAATTCAGGAGGTTCATCGTGGAATATACTACACAGATGGATGCTGCACGTAAAGGTATTATTACAAAAGAGATGGAAATCGTTGCAGCTAAAGAAAATATTGAAGTTGAAAAGTTAAGAGAGCTTATGGCAAAGGGACAGGTTATAATTCCTGCCAACAAAAATCATAAGTGTCTTGATCCTAATGGTATTGGTTCTAAGTTAAGAACAAAGATTAATGTTAATCTTGGAACCAGCCGTGACTGTATAGACATGGACATGGAGCTTGAGAAGGTCAATAGTGCAGTAAATATGGGTGCAGAGGCAATTATGGATCTTAGTTCATTTGGTGACACACAGAAGTTCCGTCGTAAGCTTACATCAGAATGTAAAGCAACAATAGGAACAGTTCCTATTTACGATGCAGTTGTATATTATCATAAGGCATTAAAGGATATTACAACGGAAGAATGGCTTAAGATAGTTGAAATGCATGCTAAAGATGGTGTTGACTTTATGACAATCCACTGTGGGATTAATAAGGCAACAGCTAAGAGATTTAAGGAAGCAAAAAGACTTACCAATATAGTTTCAAGAGGTGGATCAATCATATTTGCCTGGATGGAAATGACAGGAAAGGAAAATCCATTCTATGAACACTATGACTGGATACTTGATATCTGTCAGAAATATGATGTTACAATGAGTCTTGGTGATGCATGCAGACCGGGATGTATAGATGATGCGTCTGATATATCACAGATTGAAGAGCTTGTAACTTTAGGTGAGCTTACAAGACGGGCATGGGAAAAGAATGTACAGGTTATGGTTGAAGGACCTGGACATATGCCGCTTAATCAGATTAAAGCAAATATGGAGATTCAGAGTACTATCTGTAAAGGAGCACCATTTTATGTATTGGGACCTCTTGTCACAGATATTGCACCGGGTTATGATCATATTACAGCAGCAATAGGTGGAGCAATTGCAGCTACATACGGAGCATCATTTCTTTGCTATGTAACACCGGCAGAGCATTTAAGACTTCCGGATCTTGATGATGTTAAGGAAGGTATTATTGCATCTAAGATTGCAGCTCACGCAGCAGATGTGGCAAAGGGTATACCGGGAGCTGCTGAATGGGATAAGAAAATGAGCTATGCCAGAAAGAAGCTTGATTGGGAAGAGATGTTTGACCTTGCCATTGACCCTGAGAAGGCAAGAAGATACAGAGAGTCATCAAAGCCTGAAAAAGAAGATACATGTTCAATGTGCGGTAACTTCTGTGCTGTAAAGAACATGAACAGAATATTAGACGGAGAAATAGTAAGTATCTTTGATGAATAATTGACATTTTGAAAAGGTGTAGAAAAACAGACGGGATATATTATATTTATTGTTGAACAGATGATAAGAACGAAGTCTTTCTAAAGATGAGTTCTTATTCATATGATTAACAGAGAATATAATATATTACGTCTGTTTATTTATATTTCAAAATCTTGTGCTATTTTAATTTACATTTCATGGCAGTATTAATTATCAAATTCCACTTCCCTGTTTTTCTTAAAGATTCGGCTGTAATCAACAACATAGAGAATTATGTACATTATCGCTGTCAGTATTATGGCTCCGGCTACGTCAGTTACGGAATGTTGTTTTATAAATACTGTTGAAAGGCATATGAGCATACATAGTATGAATGAAGCTGCTTTTACGGCTTTGTGTTCTTTAAGATATGAACATTTTCTTATAGCAATATCGACAACAATTGAACTGTATACATGTATGCTTGGGAATACGTTAGTAGGTGTGTCACCTGCATAAATTATGCCAATCAGTTTTCCGAATATGTCATCAGGAAGATTATCAGGTCTTAATGTCAGTCCATTTGGATATATCATGCAGATGATAAAACAGATGGAAGTACCGATTATTAGTGATAATGCAAATCTTATAAATTCAATATTGGCGGCTTTATATCCCATAAAGAAACATGATATGGCAAGGTAGACAAACCATAACATATAAGGGATGATAAAATATTTGCAAAGAGGTATCATATTGTCAATGGAATTATTAATAATATGTACTCCCGGATGATTCTCATCAATATATTTTTCAATCAGAAAAAACCATGGAAGATATATAAGTAAATAAGAGCCAAACATAAGGCGCCAGTGTTTTTTAATAAATCGTTTCATTATATTAGTAAACCTTTCGTGTTACAAAATTATCAGCAGATATTAAACTGACTTATTTGCAGCATTACAATATCAAAAATTTTGTAAAAATAACTGACATTTCAGACAGCAACGTTATGATATCATTTGTAAATAATAAATGCAAGATGATTTGATTACCAGAGGTTTTAATTAACATTTTTAAAAACCAATAATAAATGTTATGGCTTTATTTACAAATTACAGGTATTTGTAATATAATAATGTTCGTGTAAAGTGAAAATTAAAAACTTATATAAAATGGTTTATACATAATTATTTTATACAGATGTTGTATATAAGTATTATATCTCAGTCTGGGAAGACAATTTCCTCTATAGGACAGGGAGAAAAACAATATTGTCTGAAGTTGAGGTTCGATTTCCGATAAAGATATACGCTCTGCGAGGATTGCAGAGCCGCTGATATGAAAATAATATTACAGCCATTAAGAAGTGAGGAATTATATGCTACGATTAAATCATATAAAAAAGATTTATAACAAAACAGAAGTTTTAAAAGATATAAATTATTCATTCAGGAAAGGCAGGATATATGCAATTCTTGGAAGTAATGGAAGTGGAAGATCAACACTTTTTGAATGTATCAGCGGGGATGTAAGTCTGGATGACGGAGCCGTTGCAACGAAAGCAAAAAGTGTGCTTTTTTATGCAGCAAAGCAGAGTGTATTTCCTATGTATATAACGGGATATGAATTTGTAAGATTTATATGCCACATACAAAAAAGTGAGAAAAGTCCTGAATATTATCTTGAAAGAGTGGGAATATCATCAAAGCTTGGTGATACTCTTATAAGTGAATATGGTTTTGAAGACAAGAAAAGATTACAGCTTGCAGCATTTCTTATACAGCAGCCATATGTGATAATGTTTGATGAGCCATTGGATTATTGCAGTGAGGAATTTATAGATAAGTTCATTGAGGTATTAGAATCGATGACCGAGGAACATATTATAATTATTTCAACATCACTTATTGAGATTGCATCGAGAATATCAAAGGATCTCATTGTATTACATGACGGTGAACTCACTGATATATCAGAAGATGAGATGAAACTGCCGGCTGTAAGACAGGCAGTGTATGAGATATTAGGGGAGGCTGGCAATGGAAATATTTAGAAAAATGTTTGCCGAGAAGATATTAAAGTTCCATGAAGGAACGAATAAGGCAATTAAACTTATGATGAAGATGCCTGTTATAGGCGCACATATAACAGATGATATTTTTAGTGTGAGAAAGTCAGGATTTAGAACATTTCTTGGGATTGTAGCACAGATTGTAGTTCTGGTATATGAATTTTTATTAAAGCTTATTTATTTTGCAGCATTTATATATGTGCCATACTTATATATTTCATCGAAATGCCCGCTTGTTGCACTCCATAAGGAACAGGCTATAATATATCTGTTTGTTATTTTAAGTACCATTTGCGGAAGTATCGTAAATAATACAGCATTTTCAATGGCTCAAAGGGATTATATTATGATTAAAGTAATGCAGATAAGCCCATATATGAATTATCTTGGAAGACTTATATATAAGATGGCTGAGGACTTTGTGTTTTTTACAATAATTCTTCGTATATTTGATGTGTCTGTTGTAAATGCAATTATACTAAGCGTAGTTACTGTTTCAGCAAGACCGATAGGCGAGATGCTTGCGATTATCGGTTATGAGCATATGAGCGTGATATATAGTAACAGAAATGCATTTAATGGTATATTTATGGCAGCAGGAGTTATTATAGCATATGGTTTTCCACTGCTTACAAGAAGAATAGCCGGATTCTGGATGTTGTTTGTTAATCCTGTATTTATGATATTTATGATAGCTGTGGGAGCATTATCAATGTTATATATATGGAAATATAAACATTACAGGGAGCTTATGAGAACATCACTTCACAGACAGAGAAATGAAGGGTAATATAATTAATACGAATTAATCAAGTTTTATGGAAAGGAAAAGCCGTATTTACGGCAGATGAATATTTTGAAGGATAATAAGACAATATGGCATGTTATATCGGGGATAATATTAGTGGTTATATTATGTCTTATTGTATTTTTAATGTGGTTTTCAGGATATAATAAGACGAGGGCTGACAGTAAAGTGCTTAAGTCAAGATATACTTACAGTGTGGATGTGGATGCTTATGGAAATATCGTAGATAGAAATTCCCAATATACGACAAGCACAAGTTCAGAGAGTATGGATTTTAGTTACCTTAACCTTGAGAATATGGCAGATATCTGGATAAGGAATTTTTTAAATCAGTTTACGGTATCTTATCTTTCATTATCAAAGTCACTTAAAAAGATTCAGATTGATAATATAACAGTTCTGGATGAGGACAGTAAAACTGTACTTATCAGCTTTGCAGCCCAGTTAAGGGATCAGACATCAGAATATTTTTCATCATGGAATGGCATATTAGATAACGGACTTATGAAATGTGAATGGGTTATGTCCTTTGATCTTGAAAATAATGATGATGGAACAGCTACAATATATGTGGAATCTGTAATGACACCAGAGGATTATGGAATAGCCCAGTATAATAATCAGATTAAGGCAAATGTTTCAAGTGAAAAAGACAGTGCTGCCAATAATAACCTCACTGATTATGAGGTGAAAAATTCTTCGTTATATGTAACTTATGATGGCGGAGCCAAATATACAACAGTACCGGTTGAGATTGATAATCTTGTTTATCAGGATAATTCAACAACAAAGCTTAAAAATGGAAGTTATATGGTTAATACATATAAGACAGCATTTTTATATGGCGGAAGGGCAGGACAGGATAATAAAAAACAGCCTGTAACATTAATATATTCTGACGATAAAGGCAATAGCTGGGTAACAAGCGAGATAGCACAGATATATAATTCTGAATATTATTATGTTAATTTCTTTGATGATTCAAATGGAATAATTGTTATCGGATATGATAAAGATAAGGTCAATGAATCAACCAGAATATATTCAACGTCTGACGGCGGTGAGACGTGGCAGAATGGCGGAAGCGGCCCAACAGCTGATATTATAAAAGGCGTGGAATTTATTGATGAAAATATTGGCTTTTTCTGTTATCAGTATTTAGATGGCATGGATAGCAACCTCTATATGACAAATGATGGCTGCAAGACATTTTCAAAGGTAGAGCTTGAAGCACAGGAGCTTGACAGTACGGCTGCTAATATTCAGACAGAAACAACAACTGCTAATGATGCGGATAATACAGAACAGACAACAGAGTCTGTGACGGCTGCTAAGCTGGAATGGAAGGATGTATATAAGGATGCATTAGTGCCGGTATATGATAAGGCACAGAATATTATTACGGTATACCTTACACAGGGTAATAATGGTATATATAATAACGGTAAGACGGCTGCTAAATATCAGTCTTCAGATAAAGGGAATACATGGAAATACGTGGGGCAGCTTGAGCTTACGACAGATTAAAGGTTAAGAACAGGTAATTACCGGAAGTTGTCTTTTAAAATAATAAAAGCAAAGTATGGCTGAAATTATAGAGCGTAAATTGTGAATATTCATACAAATTTATTGTGTATAATAAAGCTGCCAGTCAATAGACAAATATACAGAATTTCGGCATGATATATGCATGCGGCTGGAAATCATACAGCGTTACATTAAAGAAATTTTATGTATATATAAAAGATTCAACCGGTGATGTGATAAGAAGTAAGGCACTCAAAGTTACAACTACAGCAAATGCAAAATAATGAATATAAATACATCTATTCTACTTGAAAAAAAAGTTGGAGTATGATAAGATTTATTAAATTAGAGAAAAAAAGACATAACTGTGTCTTTTTTTTTGCGCAAAAGCAGGCTTCGGTAATCGAAACCTTACTATGCGATATGAAGATTAATACCATATTTAAGTATATTATTTATCATTAAAAGGTTAATATTTTAAGAATTTGTGTCATGAAAATATATTTTTTTAAGTATAGAGCTATGACATTGGATGTATTGAAATATGTCCTGATACAATAAACAGGTGTTAATCATAAAAAATAAATACGAAAGGAAATTTAGGTGGCATTCATGAAAGCATTTTTAATTCTTGAAGATGGTACAGTGTTTAATGGAACGAGTATTGGTTCTACCCGCGAAGTAATTAGTGAGATAGTCTTCAACACATCAATGACAGGATATTTGGAGGTATTAACAGATCCTTCGTATGCAGGACAGGCAGTTACTATGACTTATCCTTTAATAGGTAATTATGGCATATGTTATAAAGATATGGAGTCTTTAAAAGCATGGCCGGATGGATATATAGTTCGTGAACTTTCTAGAATGCCTAGCAACTTCAGATGTGAAGATCCTATTCAGAAATTCCTTATAGATAATGATATTCCTGGTATCGCCGGAGTGGATACAAGAGCTCTTACAAAGGTTCTTCGTGAAAAAGGTACAATGAATGGAATGATTACAACTAATGAGAATTATAACCTTGATGAGATATTACCTAAGATTAAGGAATACAAGGTTACAGGCGTTGTTGATAAAGTAACATGCAGCGAGAAGAAGGTTCTTAAAGGTGATGGCCCGAGAGTTGCCTTATATGATTTTGGCGCTAAGAATAATATTGCACGTTCTCTTAATAGCAGAGGATGTGAAGTGACAATATATCCTGCCAGGACACCGGCAGAAGAGGTTCTTAAGACTAATCCGGATGGTATTATGTTATCAAATGGTCCTGGAGATCCTAAGGAATGTGTATCAGAGATTGAAGAGATTAAGAAGTTATATAACAGCGATGTGCCTATATTTGCAATCTGCTTAGGACACCAGCTTATGGCTCTTGCAACCGGTGCGGATACACATAAGTTAAAGTATGGTCACAGAGGAGCTAACCATCCTGTTAAGGATTTAAAAACTGGCAAGGTATATATTTCATCACAGAATCATGGTTATGTAGTTGATGAGACAACGCTCAATCCTGAGATTGCAAGGCCGGCTTTTGAAAATGTTAATGATAAGACTAATGAAGGTCTTGAATATATTGGAAAGAACATATTTACAGTTCAGTTCCATCCTGAGGCATGCGCCGGTCCACAGGATACAGCATACCTTTTTGACAGATTTATGGATATGATGAAGAAGGAGGACTAAAAGATGCCAAAGAATAACAGCATTAAGAAAGTATTAGTTATAGGTTCAGGTCCTATTGTTATCGGACAGGCAGCAGAATTTGACTACGCCGGTACACAGGCGTGCCGCTCCCTTAAGGAAGAAGGAATTGAGGTTGTGTTAGTTAATTCTAACCCAGCTACAATCATGACTGACAAGGATATCGCTGATGAGGTATATATAGAGCCTCTTACAGTACCTGCATTAGAGCAGATTATTTTAAAGGAAAGACCTGATAGTATCTTACCTACACTTGGTGGACAGGCAGGACTTAACCTTGCTATGGAGATTGCTGAAACAGACTTCCTTGAAAAGAATGGAGTTAAGCTTATTGGTACAACAGCTCTTACAATTAAGAAGGCTGAAGACCGTCTTATGTTCAAGGAGACAATGGAAAAGATTGGTGAACCATGTGCGGCATCTTTAGTTGTTAATAATGTTGAAGATGGTGAAGAATTTGCAAGAAAGATTGGTTATCCTGTAGTATTAAGGCCGGCTTATACACTTGGTGGTTCAGGCGGTGGTATTGCTCATAATGTAGTTGAGTTAAGAGAGATTCTTGAAAATGGTCTTCGTCTTAGCCGAGTTGGTGAAGTATTAGTTGAACGTTGTATCGCAGGCTGGAAGGAAATCGAATACGAAGTAATGCGTGATAGCAATGGTAACTGCATTACTGTATGTAACATGGAAAATATTGATCCTGTTGGTGTCCATACAGGTGATAGTATCGTTGTTGCTCCTTCACAGACACTTTCTGATAAGGAATATCAGATGTTAAGAACATCTGCTCTTAACATTATTGATGAATTAGGAATTACCGGTGGATGTAACGTACAGTATGCACTTAATCCTGATACATTTGAATATTGTGTAATTGAAGTTAATCCTCGTGTAAGCCGTTCATCAGCTCTTGCGTCTAAGGCAACAGGTTATCCGATTGCCAAGGTTGCAGCTAAGATTGCATTAGGCTATACACTTGATGAGATTAAGAATGCAATTACAGGAAAGACTTATGCAAGTTTTGAGCCGGCTCTTGATTACTGTGTAGTTAAGATGCCTAGACTTCCATTTGATAAGTTTATATCTGCTAAGAGAACTCTTACAACACAGATGAAAGCTACTGGTGAAGTTATGAGTATTGCTAATAACTTCGAGGCCGGTCTTATGAAAGCTATCCGTTCACTTGAACAGCATGTTGACAGTCTTATGTCGTATGATTTTACAGGACTTTCAGATGAAGAGCTTCTTGAAGAACTTGCAATCGTAGATGACAGAAGAATCTGGAAGATAGCAGAAGGCTTAAGAAGAAATATTGAGCCTGCCAGGATGCATGAGATTACTAAGATTGACAGATGGTTTATAGATAAATTACAGATATTAGTTGAGATGGAAGCTGCATTAAAGCAGGGACCTCTTACAAAGGAGCTTTTAGCAGAAGCTAAACGACTTGAATTTCCTGACAATGTCATCGGACAGCTTACAGGTAATACAGAAAGAGAAGTTAAGGAATTAAGAGATGAATATGATATTCATGCTGCATTTAAGATGGTTGATACATGTGCTGCTGAATTTGCTGCGGCAACTCCTTATTATTATTCTGTATATGGTAGTGAAAATGAAGCAGAAGAGACAACAGGTAAGAAGAAGGTTCTTGTATTAGGCTCAGGTCCTATAAGAATCGGTCAGGGTATCGAATTTGACTTCTGTTCTGTTCATTGTACATGGTCATTTGAAAAAGAGGGATATGAAACAATCATTATCAATAATAATCCTGAAACGGTATCAACTGACTTTGATATTGCTGATAAGCTTTACTTTGAACCACTTACAGCAGAGGATGTTGAAAGTATCGTTGAACTTGAAAAACCAGACGGAGCTGTAGTACAGTTCGGTGGTCAGACAGCAATTAAGCTTACAGAGGCACTTATGAAGATGGGTGTGCCAATTCTTGGAACAAGCGCAGAAGATGTAGATGCTGCCGAGGATAGAGAATTATTTGATGAGATATTAGAGAAGTGTGGTATTCCAAGAGCTAAAGGACAGACTGTATTTACAGTTGAGGAAGCTTTAAAGGCTGCTAATGAATTAGGATATCCTGTACTTGTCAGACCTTCATATGTATTAGGTGGTCAGGGTATGCAGATTGCCGTATCTGATGAAGATGTAGTTGAATATATGGGAATCATTAACAGAATTAAGCAGGATCACCCTATCCTTGTAGATAAATATCTTATGGGTAAGGAAATAGAAGTAGATGCTGTATGTGATGGCGAGAATATTTTAATACCTGGTATTATGGAACATATTGAAAGAGCCGGTATCCATTCAGGAGATAGTATTTCGGTATATCCTGCTAAGTCAATATCAGAAAAAATTACTGATATGATCGTTGATTATACAGGAAAATTAGCAAGATCACTTCACGTTAAGGGACTTATTAATATCCAGTTTATTGTATACAATGATCAGGTATATGTTATTGAGGTTAATCCTCGTTCAAGCCGTACAGTACCATATATCAGTAAGGTTACAGGTATTCCTATTGTACAGCTTGCTACTAAGGTTATCACAGGAAGCAAGATTACTGATTTAGGTTATGAACCGGGACTTCAGAAGAAGTCAGATTACTATGCAATCAAGATGCCTGTATTCTCATTTGAGAAAATCAGAGGAGCAGATATCAGCCTTGGACCAGAAATGAAGTCTACAGGTGAATGTCTTGGTATATCTAAGAACTTCGATGAAGCTTTATTTAAGGCATTTGAAGGTGCAGGTATAAGACTTCCAAAGCATAAACAGATTATTATGACACTTGCCGACAAGGATAAGCAGGATGGCATTGATATAGCACAGAGATTTGAAAAGCTTGGTTATAAGATATATGCATCACGAGGAACAGCTAAGGTTCTTAAGGAGAATGGAGTACATGCTATACAGGTTAATAAGATTGGACAGGAAGCACCTACACTTCTTGATTTAATTCTTTCACATGAGATTGACCTTATTATTGATACTCCTGAAAATGGTATTGAAAGAGCTAAGGATGGTTTCCTTATCAGACGTTATGCAATTGAGACAGGCGTTCACTGCCTTACAAGTCTTGATACTGCTCATGCACTTATCTCAAGCCTTGAGCATGCATTTAATAATAAAGAACTTTCAATAGTAGATATAGCAAAGTTATAATATGAACTATAAATGAGCAAATATAGAAAATGCACAAAAACAATCTCTTGTTGTCCGTGACCTGAATACATTGCGTCAAATCAATTGAAAAAATGTCTTTGTAACACGGACAAATTTGTGCAATATTTTAAAGTCGCTCATTTATAGATATGAATTAAATATTGGTATGAATTAATTAATATTGATATGAATTGAATATGGATGTTGATTAAATATTAATATCAGTCGTTAAGTTTATTATATAGTTTAATTGATGATTATTTAACGAGTGAGTATTGGAACTGACAGATGGCTTTTAGGGTTGTCTGTCAGTTTCTTTAGTATAATGTTTTTATCTGATTCATGGCATAATGGTAAGATTTATTTTAAGTGTTACGCTTATTTAATTATTTTCAATAAAACATAAATTATCTTCAAGAAAACATAAATTGCCACAATCCATAAAATATGATATTCTATTAATATCGTTGTAATTATTATTTTACTGAAAAATACGTGGGACAACATACAATTTTTAGAACGGAAGGATTTTAGAATTATGAACGCTAGACGAGCACAGGATTTATTAAGACATATTGTACAGGATGAGGATTATGGTGCAGCCATGATGGATAAGATATCCGTGTCAGAAAGTATATATGTATTGACACAGATATTACCGGATTGTATTAAGAAGGCGGATGAGAAGAATAATGTCAATGATTCAGGATATTTTAACTCAATGCTTAGAAAGTATCGTCCGATTGTTATTGAGAAGATTAAGAATGCTGACCATTTATGGGTTGCATATTGTGATACAACAGGTTATCCATATATGATAGATTCAGATATGATAGTACTGTTTGACTATACTAATCATGTTCAGGTAACTAAGAAACTTGAAGATGCCGGATTTAAGATAAGCTTTGAAAGTGTAGATGCACTGGCATTTAAGAATGAAATAGCACATATGTATAGAAATGGTTATAAGAATATCAGATTTATGGATGGAAAATGTGAGCCATTTACTGTAGCAAGAGAAGAATTATTTGATTACAGTGAATTTTTTGATGATGATTATATGACTAATCCGGGACTTGAGCAGACCATGATTAATTTCTTTCAGGAGTTTAGAAAGCAGGGGAATGTAGAGCCTAGAGCTGATGTATTAAAGAGCAGGGAAGATGCAATGATTGTTGCTATGTCTAATGCTGAATATATGGTGCCATGTGTTAAGGAAGAGACAGAAGAACAGATAGAGATATCACATCCATTTATTGACCTTACAGATAAGATTAAGGATAAGGAAGAGGGGGAGAAGGTTATAGCTGTCCCTGTATTTACAGATGGTTTTGAGATGGATAAATGTTATGAAGGACACCATGAAAATATGCTTTATAAATTCAGCGAGCTTGTAGAGCTGGTAGATGAACTTGGTGCATCAGGAATTATTATTAACTGTCTTGGAATAAGTTATTATATGAAAGCATCAATTATGAAGAAGATAGGTTAATATGTTAATATATCATTAAAATTAAAAAATTTTAGTTAAAATACTGGTATTAAAAAGGTTTAAAGCCTTATTTATACCAGTGTTTTTTTAGTGATAATCCAAAAAAGCTATCTAACATATAATGCATATAATCTAAAGGTTAATACCCGATAATAAAAAGGGACTTCTAAGATGGAATTTTTTTTTATACTTTAACTCAGAACAATAAGATAGGCATATTAGTTATACATGCTCTGTATAACTGCATATTCATACAAGGTATTGGATGATTAAAAGGCATTACATTACAATAATATTGTAAAACAGCATTATAAAGTATCAAAAAGAAATGGAGGATTAGTGATGAAGATTAGATACTGTATATATTGGATATCCTATATGGTGGGAAATAGCAGAATGGCCTGTTAATAATTTTATAAATCATTATTAGTAATAAAAGAATGGTGGAGGTTAGATGAGTATTATATTTACAAAATGTAATTTTTTTAATACATTAAGATTTTTCGTGAAAATTTTAACGACTGTTTTTATATTAATGTCATACTTGCTGTTGTCAGGCTGCGGTAATAATAAATCTGATAATTATAGTAAAGCGGACAATAAGAATAGTACAGTTACAACAGCTGTAGATGATAATACAATTACTGGTGATACTGCAAAGACAGGAACAGAAGATTTAGAAAGTATTGATATTTATGCAGACAATAACTTTGATGTTCCAGATGGGTATCTTGGACAGATTGAGGGAAGACAGTATGGAGAGACTACACAGATAGAATATTATTCAACTGTTGCACATAAGTATAAGCAGGCAGAGATTATACTTCCATATGGATATAATACCAGTCAGACATATCCTGTACTGTATCTTTTACATGGTATGAGCGGTGATTATAGAAACTGGGGTGTCATGGGTGCAGAGTATATTGTCCAGAATGCACATTATGATTATAATACGCCTGACATGATAATAGTATGTCCGACTGTATTTACATCGCAGGAGTATGATTCAGAGGACGGCCTGTCATTTAATGTTCTTACAGCGCAATATGATAAATTCATAGATGAACTTGAAAATAATCTTATGCCTATTATCAATAATAATTATTCAGTAAAGACAGGCAAAGATAATACGGCAATTGCAGGATATTCACTTGGGGGAAGAGAGGCTTCATACATCGGTTTTAAATATCCGACACAATTTGGTTATATAGGTGCTTTTTCTGCAACAAATGGAATATTTAAAGATGAACCGTGGGCAGATGCCGTACTAAAGGATTATGATTATTCAAAATTAAAAGATAATTATAAGCTGTTACTATATCAGGTAGGAACAGAAGACCCATTTATAGATGGTGTAAGAGAATTTAAACAGCTTTTTGATGAACAGCATATTAAATATATGTATTATGAAATGCCGGGAGGACACGAAGGTGCTGTGTGGCAGCATGGTTTATATAACTTTGCAAGACGTTTATTCTATTAAATTGTGATTTGTTGAAATGGGGGGTGTAGTGGGGACGTGGCGGATTGTATTGGGAATTTTAAAACGATGGATGAGTGCTAAGAAACTCTATAGATGAGCATTTAATGTACTGATACCGTCCGGGTCGTGCCAAATGCGGCGTCCTGCCGCTTGGCACTCGATTGTGCGTCCTGCACAATCGCCCCTAGGTAGTGTATGCTCATCTAAGAGTTTCTAAGCACTCACCATATGTTTTAAAATTCCCAATACAATCCGCCACTTCCACGCTACATTTCAAAAACCTCTGCGCTTGGGGTGACGACCGAGACGTTATAGGTTAGCGATATACAATTCAATGTCACTGCGCTTGATGTGACAACCGGCAGGTTATTGGGTAGCAATATATAATTCAATGTCACTATGTTTGATATGATAAAAGGGATAATAGAGGTGTTGATTTAACATAATCAGGACAGGCAGATAATGCATATGTGACATGGAATTTATGTATTGGCTATGTTGTAATATAATAATGATTTAATAAAGAGAAAATTAAATTATGAAAAAGCCGTGTAAATAATCACATTAATATGCTGAGGATTTACACGGCTTATATTTTTATACCAGAAAGACCAAACCCCATATGATTATCTGCCGGTAATATTAATTGTTGGCAGTATAACTGCTTACATGTAACTTGACAGTGTAGTGATATTAAATATATATATCAATAACCTATCGTTAGTCATACACAGCGTAGAGATTTTGAATTATATATTACTAACCTGCCGGTCGTCACACCAAGCGTAGAGGTTTAGAATTGTATATTGCTAACCAGTAACCAACCGGTTGTCACCCCCAGCGCAGAGATTTTTGAAATGTAGCAAAGGGCAGGATGTGGCTGATATGTAAGATTTGTATGCATATGGGAAGAACTTAGTCGCTCTTAAGATGAGCTTTCACAATGTAGGGGCGATTGTGCAGGACGCACAATCGAGCTGCAAGCGGCAGGACGCCGCATTTGCAGCGACCCGGCCGGCCTATAAGCAATACATGCTCATCTTCTAGAGCGACTTAGTTCTTCCCATCAGCGTACAAATCTTACATATCAGCCACATCCTGCCCGTCTCTACACCCTTGTTTCAACAAATCACTATTTAAGGAAATCCTCTCTCATAGGATTGAACACATCAACAAGTATTCCATCCTCAAGGCATGTTACGCCATGTTCACTGTTAGATGGCATATATACGCTGTCACCCTGATTAACAACCTTAGTTTCTCCATCAATGGTAAATTCAAAGCTGCCCTTTGCAATATAAGTAATCTGAAGATGTTCATGCTTATGGAAATTGCCCTTGGCACCTTTCTTAAAAGTAATCTCGCACATCATAAGGTCCTTAGAATAAGTTAAAATCTTTCTTGTAACTCCTGGTTCACAGTCAGTAGCAGTAACGTCTTTATTAAATACAAACATAATAATCTCCTTGTGTAATATAGTAGTAGTTTTTAAAGACCCTCTCCAAGGTCAGTTATTGTAAATATAATACAACAAATTATCAGGTAATTCTACAGATATAATTTATAAAAAACACGCAAGTACATATAAATAGTAACAGTCAGTAAGATAAATAAAAATAGAGGAATTTCAATTAATAATCAATTAAAAACATATTAATTAACGGATATAATATGTTTTGTAAAAAGATTTTATTATTAAGAAATTCCTCTATAAATGAGACAATATACTATTACAAATAAAACTATATTAAATAATACTATGCGGCAATTTTATTTTCACCAAAGAAATCTTCGTACCATACAAGGAACATGTATACAGTCCAGATTTTTCTTGAGTTATCAGCTTTGCCGGCTTTGTGGTCATCAAGGTATTTCATAAGCTCAGAAGTATTAAAATACTTATTGGCAGCTTCGCTATTGAAAGCTTTTTTAATAATATTATAATACTTTTCATCCTTTAACCATATACGGATAGGAACAGGGAAGCCAAGCTTCTTCTTTTCGGCAACCATGTCAGGAAGATACTTATGTGCAGCCATACGCATAGCATATTTAGTATTCTGCTTATTAACCTTGTATTTAGTAGGGATAGTCCTTGCTACATCAAATACCTTTCTGTCAAGGAATGGCACACGGACTTCGAGTGAATGTGCCATACTCATCTTATCGGCCTTAAGAAGAATATCACCAATAAGCCAGAAGTTAATGTCGATATACTGCATCTTAGTAACATCGTCTTTATCATTAACCTTGTCATAGAAAGGCTTTGTAAGTTCTGTATGGTTATATTTTCCTGTAGGATGCTTAAGAACCTTATTACGTTCCTTTTCATTAAACATAAAGGCATTTCCGATAAATCTTTCTTCAACTGGCTTGCTTGCTCTTATAAGGAAGTTCTTTCCCTTAAACTTAAATGGAAGGGCAGAAGCACATTTTGCAAGAGCCTTGCGCAGTCCCAGTGGAAGCTTCTGGAAGCCAGCAAGATCGTGAGGTTCTCTGTAAATATTATATCCGCCGAAAAATTCATCAGCGCCCTCACCTGATAATGCAACCTTGACATGCTTTGCGGCAGTCTGGCTTACAAAGTAGAGTGCAATAGCAGCCGGGTCAGCCAGAGGCTCGTCCATATGGTACTGAATCTTAGGAATGGCAGCCCAGTATTCCTGACTTGATACGAGCTTGCTGTAATTGTCAATCTTAATCTTTTCAGATAAAGATTTTGCATAGTCTATTTCATTATATTTTTCATAGTCAAAACCGACTGTAAATGTCTTATCACCGTTAAAAATTGCTGCAACATAGCTTGAGTCTACGCCGCTTGAAAGGAAAGAACCGACCTCAACATCACTGATTTTATGATGTTCAACCGAATCGTGCATGGCATCATCAATTTCCTGGATAAGAGTATCAAGAGATACATTATTATCAGCTTCAAATGTGGGTTCCCAGTATCTTTTAACCTTAAGCTCACCTTTGTGGAATGTAAGGCAGTGGGATGGCATAAGCTTATATATGCCTTTGAAAAATGTTTCATCAAGCACTGAATACTGGAATGTAAGATAATTTTCAAGAGCTGTTTCATTAAGCTCCTTTTTATATCCAGGATATTCAAGAATACTCTTAATCTCAGAACCATATACGAGATTGCCGTCTACAACAGCGTAGTAAAATGGCTTGATACCAAAGAAATCTCTTGCACCAAACAGAGTCTCTTTTTCACTGTCCCAGATTACAAAAGCAAACATACCGCGTAATTTGTTAAGCATATCTTCGCCATATTCTTCATAAGCATGGATAAGAACCTCTGTATCTGAATTATTGGCAAATATATGTCCTTTTTCAATAAGTTCAGCTCTTAATTCCTGATGATTATATATTTCACCATTAAATGTTATAACAATCTTTTTATCTTCATTATACATAGGCTGGCTTCCGTTATCCAGATCGATAATACTAAGTCGTCTAAAGCCCATATATGCTTTTCCGTCAATATGTTGTCCGGCACTGTCAGGCCCGCGGTGAATAATTCTGTTCATCATATTAGTAAGAACTTCTTCACCATTGTCAAGATGACCCGTAAATCCAGCAAATCCACACATAAAAAATCCTCCAGTCTGCTGTTAAATCCAGCAATGTTAATAAATTGACAGTTGTTATTATAATTACAACTTAAATACTTATTTTATACAAAAATGCTGCTTTTTGCAATAGCACGATTATAGCAGACATATCTGCCAAATACAAGTATACATTATCAGTATGGTTATATACAAAATGCATATTTCAGTCAGGACTCAATCAGCTGCAAAGTTTATGCAGTGCAAAGATTACGCTGTGAAAAGATTACGCTGTGAAAAGATTACGATGTGCAAAGATTATATTGTGCAAAGGCTGTACTGTGCAAAGGTTGTACTGTGCAAGGCCTGCACAGTTGCTGACATGAAAAGAAAAGCAGAGCTGACCTGCGGCTCGCAGCAGGATTCGCTTGCAGATTTTGAAAAATAAGGGGTTGCCTGAGGAGCTTGAAAAATAAGGCACTTGCGAATCTTGAAAATAAGGTTTACAAAAAAAAGAAAATAATTTATAATTAAATACAAATTTTGGGATTTTAAATTATGCGAAAAGAGGTAGTATGTGGAGATGGAAAAAATTAAAATGACAACACCATTAGTTGAGATGGATGGAGATGAGATGACAAGAGTACTTTGGAAGCTTATTAAGGAAGAACTTCTTACTCCATTTATTGATTTGAATACTGAATATTATGATCTTGGATTAGTACATAGAAATGAGACTAATGATCAGGTTACTATAGATTCTGCTGAAGCGACAAAGAAGTATGGTGTTGCAGTTAAATGTGCCACAATTACTCCTAATGCAGCAAGAGTTAAAGAATATAATCTTAAGGAGATGTATAAGAGCCCTAACGGAACAATAAGGGCAATGCTTGATGGTACTGTGTTCAGGGCACCTATTATTGTCCAGGGGATTGAGCCATATGTAAAGAACTGGAAGAAGCCGATTACAATAGCAAGACATGCATATGGTGATGTATATAAGGCATCGGAGATGAAGGTTGAAGGACCGGGAAAGGCAGAGCTTGTATTTACTGATGAGAATGGTAATGAGACAAGGGAGCTTATCCATAACTTCAAGGGAGCCGGAGTTTTACAGGGGATGCATAATCTTACATCGTCTATTGAGAGCTTTGCAAGAAGCTGCTTTAATTTTGCACTTGAGACAAAGCAGGATTTATGGTTTGCAACTAAGGATACTATTTCTAAGAAATATGACCATACTTTTAAGGATATTTTTCAGGAAATATATGATAATGAATATGAGGTTAAGTTTAAAGAGGCAGGAATTACATATTTCTATACATTAATAGATGATGCAGTTGCGAGAGTTATGCGTTCAGAGGGTGGATATATCTGGGCATGTAAGAATTATGACGGTGATGTAATGAGTGATATGGTTGCTACAGCATTCGGCTCACTTTCAATGATGACATCAGTTCTTGTATCACCGGATGGTAATTATGAATATGAAGCTGCACATGGTACAGTCCAGAGACACTATTACAAGCATCTTAAGGGAGAAGAGACATCAACTAATCCTATTGCTACAATATATGCATGGACAGGTGCTTTAAGAAAGCGTGGAGAGTTAGATAATATTTTGGAACTTAAAGAATTTGCCGATAAGCTTGAGAGGGCATGCATTAAGACGATTGAAGACGGTCAGATGACTAAGGATCTTGCACTTATTACAACAATGGAGAATCCTAAGGTACTTAATACACAGGATTTCATTAAGGCAGTAAGAACAACTCTTGAAGGACTTTTATAAATAAAAGTAAAGTAATGTGTAACAGACTGCGGGATGGTATTATTACCGTCTTGCAGTCTTTATGAATTTTGGAAGGTTTTAATAAATGGTGTGAATATATGAATTTTAAATTTAAACCCGGTGATTTGAAGGCTATACCGAATATATTATGCTATTTCAGAATATTAATGGTTCCATTATTTTTGTATATATATTATAATGCTACTCATCCATATGAATATTGTCTTGCTGCAATGGTTATTATAGCGGCAGGGCTTACAGATTTTTTTGACGGACGTATTGCAAGAAAGTATAATATGATAACAGATATTGGAAGAATTATAGACCCTGTGGCGGATAAGCTTATGCAGTTTGCAATGCTTATAGCTCTTATATATTCGGTTAAAAACATGTATATACTTATTATATATCTGATTATTAAAGAAGTTACACTTGCACTTGCCGGTCTGATAGCAATGAATACGATAAAAAGAAGACTTAATGGTGCAAAGTGGTATGGTAAGGTATGTACAGCGGTACTGTATGTAATTATGCTTGTGTTAGTTGCTTTTCCACAGCTTGATATACACATTCAGGATATCATGCTTATTATATGTGCGGCAGCTATTACACTTTCATTTATTATGTATGCAGGATTGTATATAAAGATGTTTAAAGACAGTAAAGAAAATAAAAAGGATGTATTATATTAATGTTAAATTATAGTTTTCGCGGTATGGACATGTGCCAGCTGGCAGTATGGTTTTTTATTTATAGTTTTCTTGGGTGGGGCATGGAATGTATTGTTATAAGAAAACAGCTTGGTTACTGGGAGAACAGAGGCTTTGCAAAGCTTCCGTTCTGCGTAATATATGGTTTTGGAGTATTTATAGCTTTCAATACATTTGCACCAATAGAGAATAATTATCCTGCTATTTATGCTGCAGGTTGTATATGTGCCACAGCATTTGAATATATGACTGCAAGAATTATGCTTAAATTATTTGGTGAGGTATGGTGGAATTATGACCATGAAAGATTTAATTATAAGGGGATATTGTGCCTTAAAAGCACATTAGGCTGGGGTGTACTCGCATTAATCATATTTGGATTTCTTAATGCGGTTATTGAAAATATGGTTCATGCCATGGATGAAAGACTGGTGTCGGTTATAGGTCCTATGCTTACAATATGCTATCTGATTGATTTTTCTTATCATTTTTTCAGAAGACTTGAAATGGATTCTATAAAGACTGCCGTAAATGATATGAGGCAAAGGCACAGAACCTGAGTCTGAAATATCAGAATGTGAGGTTTTATGTTTGGCTCATTAAAAAATAAGTTTGAAATGCTGCAAAGCAGTAAAAGAGATATAATAATATTTGAGATAACTTATAAGCTTGCAGCAACGGCAGTTATATATCCGGCAATGCTGATGATGCTGCATTTAGGAATGAAGCTTTCAAATGTCAGGTATTTAACAAATGAATATATAGCGAGCACACTTACTAATCCTTTAGTTATAGCAGGTATTGCTGCCGGACTGATGTTACTTGCATTGTACTGTTTTTTTGAGCTTAGTTTTCTTGTTATGTGTTTTGAAGCTGACAGAACAAGGAGCCGTGCAACGATTTTCCAGTGTGTCTATACAGCAGCGAGAGAGTTTTTTTCAAAGATTAATATAAAAAATATCTGGGCTTTTTTATTTGAAATAATAGCGATAATATTTATAAATGTAGCTGTTTTTTGTAATATTTTATATTCGCAGACAATTATTAATCTGCTAAAGACAGCTATACTAAAGACAGATATATTATTAAAGCTGGTAATTGTTATTGCAATACTTATAATATATGTACTTGTTATAAGTGGTGTATTTGTATTTAATATATTTTATCTTGAAAATATCAGTTTTTTACAGGCTTATAAAAAAAGTGCAGGAATGGTAAGAAAGCACTTAAAGGGAGTTTTAGGTTCACTTGCTTTATATAATATCTGTATAATCGCATTTATTGGAATTGTTTATGTATTATTATCTGCCATTCTTATTGCAGGAGTAAAGCTTCTTGATATGGCATATATAGGAAGCACTGTATATTTATCAGCATTAAGGTATGTAAGAAAAGCAGTAAAGTTCTTTATGGTATATACCTGTATACCGGTATCGTTTGCAATAATAACAGAAAAATATTACAAATATGCAGATGTGGCAGATATAAAGACAGAGATATTGTATAAGAGAGAGAAGAGGCATAACCTATATAAATGTATATATTATGTAATATTATGTATATCAGTTGGACTTAATTCATTTTATGTGGTAAAGGCATTTAATAAGAATCCGTTTGACAGGGTTGCTGTATTTCACGAAACAAAGGTAACGGCACATCGTGGAGGCTCTTCTTCGGCTCCTGAAAATACGTTGGCGGCTTTCAGACATGCCATAAATGATAAGGCTGATTATATAGAGCTTGATGTAAGGCAGACTAAGGATGATGAGATTGTTGTGATACACGATGCCAATACACGAAGAACTACAGGTGTTGATGGTTATATAAGAAATATGACACTTGATGAGATAAAAGAACTTGATGCGGGATCTTATTTTAGTGAAGAATATACAGGAGAAAAGATTCCTACATTAAAGGAAGTATTAGAGCTTACACAAGGTAAAATACTTGTAAATATCGAGATTAAGCCAACACAATATGATAATGATATAGCAGGAAAGGTTGTAGCACTTATAGAGGAATATGGCATGGAGGATGAGTGTGAGATAACTTCATTTGATTATAATGCTTTAAAGCAGGTAAAGGCATATAACAAAGATATTAAGACAGGCTATATACTGTCAGTGGCATATGGCAGGTTCTATGATACGGATGAAGTGGATTTTTTTAGTATGAATGCTTCATTTTTATCAAAGAGACTTATAGATGCAATTCATAAATCAGGCAAAGAGGTATATGCATGGACAGTTAATAATGAGGCCTCTATAAGAAACTTGTCTAATAAGGGAGTGGATAATATAATTACAGACCGGCATGTAGTGGCAAAAGAAACAGTTCTTTCAAGAGATACATCAGAGACTCTTGTTAATATGTCAAGATATGTTTTTAACAGATAAGCACATAATAATGTGCATAACAGGGTAATGTTTATTATCAATATGTGTATTACTTTGAAGTTATGGTATAAATGTGTGCAGAACGGAGGCAGTTATGATAAGGGGAATTGGAACATCTAAAGGAATAGGAATTGGAAATGCTCTTTTAATTGATATAGATAATCCTGAAATAAAGGTTGTTAAAGTTGAAGATACGCAGGCAGAAAAGGAACGTTTTAAGGCTGCGGTTGAGGAATTTTGTAATACAACACAGTCTGTTACAGATGAGCTTGAAAGTAAGCTTAAGGGCAGCAATAATACAGCACTTGTAATGCGAAACCAGATATATCTTATTAAAGACCCGGAGATGATACAAGGTGTCAATAGTCTTATAGATAATGAGAAAATATGTGCAGAGGCTGCATTTGATGAGACTTGTAAGAGGTTTATCAGTATATTTGAAACGATGGATAATGAGACAATGAATCAGAGAGTTGCTGATATTGAAGATCTGCGTAACCATGTTATAGACATATTAATGGGAGTAAAAAGAGTTGATTTTGCAAGTCTGAATCCGGGAACTGTAATTGTTGCAAAGGAATTAAGACCATCAGTTACAGCCTCTATGGATATTGATAATGTGGTCGGTATTGTCGCTGAAAATGGCGGTGAGACCTCACATGCGGCAATACTTGCAAGGGCTTTAGAGATACCGGCAGTCCTCAATGTTAAAAATGCATGTGAAAAGATTAAGAATAATGACAATATTATAGTAGATGGTGAATATGGTGAAATATTTGTCAATCCAATAGAAAGAACTGTAAAGATATACGAAAAAAAGAGAAAGCTTTTTTTAGAAACTCAGGAGGAGTTAAAGCAATATATTAATAAAGAGACATGCACTAAAGATAATATTAAAGTATGTCTGGCCGCCAATATAGGAAATGCCGATGATGCTGCCAAAGCAGTTAATGCCGGTGCAGAGGGCGTGGGACTTTTCAGGACTGAATTTCTGTTTATGGATGGTATTAAGATGCCAACAGAAGAAGAACAGTTTGAGGTATATAAAAAGGCAGCAGTATTATGTAAGGATAAATTCCTTACAATAAGAACGCTTGATATAGGTGGAGATAAGGATATTCCATATATGGGACTTGCAAAAGAAAATAATCCGTTTTTAGGCTATAGGGCAATAAGGTTCTGTCTTGACAGAACAGATGTGTTCACAGTACAGCTAAAGGCAATTCTTAGGGCAAGTGCATATGGAAAGATACGGATAATGATTCCTATGGTTACATCTGTAAGTGAATTAAGACAGGTAAAAAATATAATTTCAAAGATTATGAGAGAGCTTGAAAAAAATGAGATAGCATTTGATAAAAATATTCAGACAGGTGTTATGATTGAAACACCGGCAGCCGCTGTTATGGCGGATGTACTTGCAAAGGAAGCTCAATTTTTCTCAATCGGAACTAATGACCTGACACAGTATATAATGGCTGTAGACAGGGGAAATGAAAATGTTGCATATCTGTATTCAGTATTTAATCCGGCAGTATTAAGATGTATAAAGAGAATTATAAAAGCCGGCAAGGAAGAAGGAATAGAAGTTGGAATGTGCGGTGAGGCAGCAGGCAATCCAGCGATGATACCGTTACTTCTGGCATATGGACTTGATGAGTTTAGTGTTTCACCATTTAAAGTACTTGAAACACGTAAAAATATTGCCTCATGGACGATGAAAGAGGCTGTAGAGATTGAAAATAAAATATCAGGAATGACAACGGAAAAAGAGATAAATAACTATCTGAATGATTATATTGCAGATAATAAATCATAATTCAGATAATCAAAAATCTTAAATATTAATATTCAGGAGGAACTATGGCACAGATATTTGAAACCGATGAAGAGATAGAAAGAGTAATTCTTGTCGGAGTCCAGCTTGATGATGACGATGATGCGGAAAGCTCACTTGAAGAATTAAAAGAACTTGCAGATACGGCGGGAGCCGTGACAGTAGGCAAGGTCATACAGCCAAGAGACAGTTTTCATCCGGCAACATATGTTGGTAAGGGTAAACTGGAAGAATTAAGAGTACTTATAGACCAGCTTGATGCGACAGGAATAATATGTGATGATGAGCTTACACCGGCACAGCTTAAGAATCTTGAAGATGAGCTTGCAACTAAGGTTATGGATAGAACGATGGTAATACTTGATATATTTGCGGCACATGCAACTACGAGTGAAGGTAAGATACAGGTAGAGATGGCACAGCTAAAGTATAGAATGACAAGGCTGGCAGGACTTGGAACAACACTTTCAAGATTAGGCGGTGGAATAGGTACAAGAGGACCCGGAGAAAAGAAGATTGAGACAGACAGAAGAATTATAAGAGACAGAATTACGAGGCTGTCAAGACAGCTTAAGGAAGTAAGCAGCCACAGGGAGATTACAAGACAGCAAAGAAGTGAAGATTCAGTTATGACAGCGGCAATAGTAGGTTATACTAACGCCGGTAAGTCTACACTGCTTAACCGTCTCACAGATTCTGATGTATTATCGCAGGATAAGCTGTTTGCAACGCTTGATCCAACGACAAGAATGTTAAAGCTTACCAATAAAGAAAAAATTCTTCTTACTGATACGGTTGGTTTTATAAGAAAGCTTCCACATAATCTGATAGAGGCGTTTAAAAGTACATTAGAGGAAGCAAGATATTCAGATATAATTATTCATGTTGTTGACTGTTCTAATCCAGATATGGACAGACAGATAAAGACTGTATATGATACATTACAGCAGCTTGAAGTAAAGGACAAGATTGTAGTTACTCTATTTAATAAATGTGATAAATTACAAGATATACCGGTGCTTAAGGATCTTAATGCCAGATATACTATTAATATATCTGCAAAGACGGGTGAGGGCCTGGAAAAGCTTGATGAGGTATTACAGGAGATAATAAGAGAGAGCAGGATATATATTGAGAGGTGTTTCGGATATAATGAAGCAGGTAAGATACAGCTTATACGGGAACATGGTCAGCTTATGAAAGAAGAATATACACAGGATGGAATAGAAATACAGGCATATGTACCACAGTCGGTATATGGAAAGCTTGTCTGATATTAGAAGATGGTTATATAACTGTGGAAAGGAGATAATAATGAATCTTATAGCGGCAGTTGACAGAAACTGGGCAATTGGAAAAGGCAGAGACCTTTTGGTAGATATTCCGGAGGATAAGAAGTTTTTCAGGGAAGAAACGCTTGGAAAGGTCGTTGTAATGGGAAGAAAAACCTTCGAAAGCCTTCCGGCAGGTGCACTTGATTTTAGAACGAATATAGTACTTACGAAAGATAGAAAATTTGCACCAAAGGATGTATGTGTATGTCATTGCGTAGATGAAGTACTTGAGATGGTATCAGTTTATGATACAAAAGATGTGTACATTATAGGCGGACAGTCTGTTTATGAGCAGTTTGCCGGCTTGTGCGATACAGCACATATTACAAAAGTGGATTATGCTTACGATGCTGATAAATATTTTCCAGATCTTGATAAGTCAGACGAATGGAAGGCTGCAATGACAAGTGACGAAAAGACATATTTTAATATAATATATGAATTTGTAAAATATGTGAGAGTAAAATAATTGAAATAAGGCTACCGCAATCACACTGGCTTTAGACCGGATGGTACTGATATCATTATATGATACTCAAACAGGTATATTTATCATTTGTATAGTAATATATACAGAATTTAAGAATACAATAAATATATTTAATAACAGGAGGATATAATATTGCAGACAAAGAAAAAAAGATGGCCGTTGATAACAGCAATTATAGCTGTTGTTGCAGTTCTGGCAGCAGTTGGATTGTATTTTGCTTATCCTGCCATAAAAAGAGGAGCTGCCCCGGCGGCAGGTGCAGCAGACATATTAAAGGCAGAAACTGACAGGGTAAGACAAAGCTGTGAGACAAAGCTTACAAGCCTTGAAAATTATGGCAGCATGGGAGCTATGGATTTCGTTGGAACATTGGCGCTTGATAATCTTTCACGAGGTACAACAGATTATAAATCGTATTTAAAGGCAGATAAAGTAAAATATGATATTCATTCAGATATGTCTGATGGTGTTGTAAGCGGAATATTAGGAATAAGTGAGAATGAAAATAGTCCGGCCGTTAATATACGTTTTTATAAAGATGCACAATATATATATTTCAGTGTTCCAGAGCTTACTTCACAGAAATTTAAGATATCAATGGATTCCATTATAAAAAACGTATTATCAGAAGGAGAGTCATATCTTAAAAATGACACATCTGTAAGTACGGATTATTCAGAAATTCTTAATAATCAGAATGTTTACAATTATATTGTGAAATTTTTATCAGGGAAATTTGACAAAGAAAATATAAAGAGTTATGCAGAAGCATTAAAGGCATTTTCACCATACATATTCAGTTCAATTAATGAGATGTGGGAAAATTCGGACTATGAAAAAGGTCAGGATATAACTGTTAATGCGGGAAATGGAAGAAAAACACAGGATGCAAGAACTTATACAGTTACAATATCTAATAATGCTGTTAATAAGCTGGTAGAAAATGCAATTAATTCAATATATGCAGATTCTAAGCTTACATCTTATACCTCACTTATCACGTCTGTTACAAAATTATCAAAGGATACGTTAATTCTTGGAATTGAAAAAGGGTTAAAGGATGTTGACAATATTACATTTGACATAACTGTTGATGATAATGACAGACTTATAGGAATATGGGTGGATTTAAGTGCGATAACAGGCAATGCTTCGGATTGTATTAATATAATGATGTCGGGTAACAATGAACCTGCCGATTATACAACATATATTTTAAGTCTGGGTGACAGTGCATCATCATCATCATTTGGTATAAGAATGGAAAGTGATAATGAGACTAAAGGCAGCGCAGCAGATATAAAGGCAGCGGATTTTAATGGTGCTATAGATATACTTAATATGTCTAATTCACAGCTTGTACAGATATCAAGAGATGTAATGATACATGCAGATATTTTAAGGAGTATTCTTACAGATAAGGCAATATCAGAATTGATGTAATATAAGTATTGCAATAAGTTGTGTATTTCAGGTGTTACATGGATAAATTTAATAACAGATAATAAAAAGAGCATGGATACGTTTAAGACTTAAAATGCTTATTTTACAGTGCCGGATTAGGATATTGTAAATACAGGCTGGTTAATGATTAGAATAGTCTTATAAATATTCAGGCTCTTTTTATTTGATGATATATATAATTTTGTAATATTTTATATGAAGATTATTAATTTTACTACATTCAGGAGCTGCTGCACTAAAAACTTATAGTATACAGATATTCTGGTGATAATTAATACTATAGTTTGAATATTTTTAATTACTGCGGCGACTCTGTAGAAATTATCAGTCATAAGAAATGTATGTGTTATAGCGGAATCTTCTAAGCCGTTGTTCCATTTTGATAGCATTAAAAAGATTGCGGAAAGCTCCTACCTGTACATGGTATATTCCATTATCATATACGATAAAAGCAGGAAAGCCTTCTATCAGAAGAGAATTAAGCATCCTGTCAGCGTTGTCTTTATTGCGGAAGGCACCGGTCTGGACACGATATAATTTTTCAGGTGGTTCATTATAAATATTATTTTCGGACATACTATCTGAATAATCATACATCTGAGTATCAAAACTCATGTTATTATATTCTAAGGGATTATAGTTTTCATTTATATTGTCATTAATAGCTGGAGTATTATAACCGGAATCATTAAAATCAGCGGCTTTGTAATCAGAATCAGCATAATCCTTAATATCTGTTAATGAGATGGAATCTGTCGGGACGGCAGCAGTTGTCTGTTTGGGAAGGCTTTTTAATATTCCATCGGCAATTCCCTTTGCGATTTTTTGAAAATCTTTATCAAATAATTCGTTGTCTGAGTCGCTGTTTATAAAACCTGCTTCTATGAGTACAGCAGGCATTTTTGTCCTTTTAAGCACAACAAGATTAGGACGTTCATCTACACCCAGATTTTTAAAGCCGGCATTTTCAAGCTCTGAATTAATATTGCGGGCCATGACCGCTTTAATTCCATTGTCATTATATACAAGGGATTCTACTCCCTGATACTGATTATCTTTTTCAGATGAATTTCTGTGTATTGATACAAAATAGTCGCCTTTTGCGTTGTTGGCATCAGTTGCTTTCTGAAATGGTGTCTGATATATATCTGACGTTCTTGTATATATAACATTTATTCCATTGTCCTGTAATATTTTTCCGACAGCGAGAGTAAGACGAAGTGCATCATCTTTTTCCTGTCGTCCTTTATATATAGCACCCGGGTCTGTACCGCCGTGTCCCGCATCTAATATAACAGTTGTCGTTGCCATTATATACTCCATTTTAATAAATCGTTATTCTATTGTATTCAGTATTATTAATGTATGCTACTGCATTCAGATAAGAAAGATATAAGTTAATTGTAAAAATGTTTAATAAGACAGTTCAGACCATATAATTAAAACAGTTATAAATATTAGGTAATAAGTGCAGGTGGATTACATATATTATAAGTGGGGTGCTATAAGGATAATTTATAAAAATGTTAAATAAGTTGAAGCAGTCACATATTAAGAAATTGAGGTTATGCTGTATTAACTTATAAAAATGTTGAATAAGTGGTAATCCTGCATCTTTATTGTCCATAATATAATAAAACTGACAGAAAGGGATTATGAATGAGTATTGGATATGTGCATACACTTGAGACACCCACTGGAATGTCTGATAAGGGAAGCCTTAAGGTCAGCGTGACTGAAAGGCTGACAGGCAGACCTGTAGATAATGCAGTGGTAGATATTTCATATACAGCAGATCCGTCTTCTATGATAGAAGAGCTTACGACAGACAGTGACGGTCAGACAGAGGAGATTATACTTCCGGCACCGCCGTTGGAATATAGTATGGAGCCGGGAATTAACCAGCCGTATGCAGAATATACAGTAACGGTGCGTATGAGTGGATTTGAGCCATTCAGTGTATCAGGTGTAAATGTGATGTCAGGCGAGAAGAGTTTACAGGATGCCCAGATTGTGGCAAGTCCTGTGAGTGAAGCGCCAGATAATATAGTAATACCTGCACATACACTTTTTGGGGAATATCCACCAAAGATTGCTGAAAGTGAGATAAAGCAGATAAACAGACCGGGGGAAATAGTACTTAGCAGGGTTGTTATACCGGAAACTATAGTGGTACACGATGGTCCGCCGTCTGATAATTCGGCGACTAATTATTATGTAAGATATTCTGATTATATTAAAAATGTAGCCTGCAGCGAGATATATTCAACATGGCCGGTAGAAACGATAGAAGCAAATGTACTTGCAATAATGTCATTTACCTTAAACAGGGTGTATACAGAATGGTACAGAAATCAGGGGTATGATTTTACAATAACATCTTCAACGGCATATGACCATAAGTGGATGAATGGAAGAAATATATTTAAAAGTATATCAGATGTTGTGGATGAGGTATTTAATAATTATCTGTCAAGACCGAATGTAAAACAGCCAATATTGACGCAGTATTGTGACGGGAAAAGAGTCAGCTGTCCTAACTGGATGAGTCAGTGGGGAAGTAAGTATCTTGGTGATCAAAGCTATAATTCAATAGAAATATTAAGATATTATTATGGTGATGATATGTATATTAACAGTGCAGAACAAATAAGCGGAATACCATCGTCGTGGCCGGGAAATAATCTTGATATAGGTTCATCAGGACAGAAGGTCAGACAGTTACAGGAGCAGCTCAATCTTATAGGAGAATATTATAACAGGATACCTGTACTTATTCCTGATGGTATATATGGTGAGAGAACAGCAGATGCGGTAAGACAGTTCCAAAGAATATTTGATATGCCACAGACCGGTGTAGTTGACTTTGCAACATGGTATAAAATATCAGATAAGTATGTAAGATTATCTGAGATAGCAGAACTGGTGTGAACAAACAGATAATCATAAATTGTATAAAATGTAAAAAGACTGCCGTACTAAAGAAAATTATACAGGATAATAGAACTAATTACTTTTCATATATCTATATCCTGTATAAATTTTCTAAGTGCGGCAACTTGTTATTTTATAGCCTTTTTTCACCCATAAAGAATAATGCAACTGTTCCGGGACCAGAATGTGTGCCTATTGTCGGACAAATGGTATTTATCCATACATCAAGACCGCATTTTTCTTTAACCTTATCAGCAACATATTGTGCATCTTCAGGACAGTCGCCATGTCCTAAGAATACAACGTCAGTTTCATTTTTATATGAACCCATATATGTATCAATCTTGTCAACAAGAGCATTAAGAGATCTCTTTCTGCCACGGACTTTGCCAACCGGGATAAGCCTGCCCTCTTCACTTACATGAAGTATTGGTTTGATGCCTGCCAGAGTACCGATAACAGCAGTTGTTTTTGATACGCGGCCGCCACGGTACAGATGATTAAGGTCATCAACTGTAAAGAACTGTACAAAGTTTTGAAGGTGGTTACTGATATAATCTGCAGTTTCATCAATGGTCTTACCCATATTTTTTAACTGCATTGCCCTGTATACTACAAGTCCCTCACCCATAGAGGCAGAGAGTGAATCTATAACTATAATTTTACATTCAGGATATTCTTCCATTGCTTCAGAAGCGGCAATGCAGAAATTATTATAACTGCTGCTTAATGCAGATGAAAATGCAATGTGAAGTATATCATAGCCCTCACTTGCACGTTTTTTGAATATATTGGCAGCTTCCTCAGGATTACATGCCATGGTTGTCGGCATTTCGCCATTTCTCATGCGGTCATAGAACTCCTTTACAGGTAGAGAATTGTCGGGACCGTATATGGTATTTCCTATTGAATAGTATAATGTGTGGACATCAATATTATTGTTTCTGACATAATTGTCAGGTAAATCAGCGGTAGTATCAGTAGATATAATAAACTGACGCATAATAACCCTCCTTGTATTATATAAATATTAAGCTTATATAAATTTATGTAAGTATATCAAATTTTAATAAAAAATAAAATATCTTATTTATATTTATGCGAATTTTTATAATTTATATTTATGCAATTGTTTTATCATACAGGCTGGGTAGAGTTACAAAATGATTAATCAGTAAAATGATAAGAGAATAGATTAATAAAATTATAAAAACGGATGATAAAATAATAAAAATAGGGATGATGAAATAAATAAAAAGAAGGATGATAAAATAATAAAAAGAGTATGATGAAATAATAAAAAGAAGGATGATAAAATAATAAAAAGAAGGATGATGAAATAATAAAAAGAGGGATGATAAAATAATAAAAAGAAGGATGATAAAATAATAAAAAGAAGGATGATGAAATAATAAAAAGAGGGGTTGACAAATGTAAATTAATATGATATCTTGTAGAAGTTGTGAAAATGAAGAAGGGTATCCACTCTCACCTAAGCGCATAAGGCGACTCGGGTTAATATTTTAGATTATATTTCATCTTGGATTTTGTGTGATAATTTAATAATTATAGCATAGTTCAGGATATTTTGCATATAATATAAGGTATTTAGTGGATAGCTTTTAAGTTATCCACTTTTTTGTTTAATTTTATTCTAGCATGGAGGTACACTACAATTAGTGAATTAATGATTAACGAACGGATAAGAGACAAAGAGATTCGTGTTATTGGTGAAGAAGGACAGCAGCTTGGAGTTATGTCTCCTAAGGAGGCAATGAAGTTAGCTAAAGAAGCTAATGTAGATCTTGTAAAGGTTGCCCCATCAGCAGTTCCACCTGTATGTAAGCTTATTGATTATGGTAAGTATAGATACGAACTCGCAAGAAAAGAAAAAGAAGCTAAGAAGAAGCAGAAGACTATAGAGGTTAAGGAAGTAAGACTTTCACCTAACATAGATGTCAACGATCTTAATACTAAGTGTAATTCGGCAAGAAAGTTCCTTGAAAAGGGTAACAAGGTTAAGGTTACATTAAGATTCAGAGGCCGTGAGATGGCACATATCGAAGCAAGCAAGCATATTCTTACAGATTTTGCGGAGAAGCTTGAGGATATTGCTGTAGTAGATAAAGCTCCAAAGCTTGAAGGCAGGAGCATGACAATGTTTTTAACTGAAAAACGTTAAAATAAAATACATTTATATTGATTAGTTTAGGAGGATTATTATGCCAAAGGTAAAGACTAAAAGAGCAGCTGCAAAGCGTTTCAAGAAGACTGGATCAGGTCAGTTAAAGAGAATGAAGGCTTACAAGAGCCATATTCTTACAAAGAAGTCAGCAAAGAGAAAGAGAAACTTAAGACAGGCTACAATGACTGATGCAACTAATGTAAAGACAATGAAGAAGATTATGCCATATCTCTAATTGCGGGTTTGGTATAGAAGGAGGAATATAGAAAATGGCAAGAATTAAAGGCGGTATGAACGCAAAGAAGAAGCACAACAGAGTTTTAAAGCTCGCTAAGGGTTATAGAGGAGCAAGATCTAAGCAGTATAGAGTTGCTAAACAGTCTGTAATGAGAGCTCTTACAGAAAGCTATAAGGGTAGAAAGCAGAAGAAGAGACAGTTCAGACAGTTATGGATTGCAAGAATTAATGCAGCAGCAAGAATGAACGGACTTTCATACAGCAAGTTTATGTATGGTTTAAAGTTAGCTAACGTAGATCTTAACAGAAAGGTATTGTCAGAAATGGCAATCAACGATGCTGAAGGATTTGCTAAGCTTGCAGAGCTTGCAAAGTCTAAGCTTGCTTAATTGAGTATAACTATTTTACTTAATTGGAATTATTTAATTTATTATAATTAAACATAGTACTGTTTTTATACAGTCAGGTATTTATTGCCGGATGGGTATATGAATAGTAATAACCTGTATTGCCCTCGTTTAATCGGGGGCAATTTGTGTATATATTGTTTGATGATGATTTATATATTAAATCAATTATAATTTGTATATAGTGTTTGATTTTGATTTATGTATATATCAATCAATAGTAATTTTTTGTATATACCAATTAATGATAATTTGTGTATTTATTGTGAAATATGCATTATATTACTGTTAATTGGGTGTTAAATATGTTATAAATGATAATGTGTTGCATATTTATATGATTTTATTTAATGTTATAGCAACAAAATTGCTTGAGAATGGAGATTATGATGAAAAAAGGCATAATGAAAAAGGCAGGGATATGTATAATATCTTTTTCGATGTTATTTACAACAGCCTGTAATAGTAAAATAAAGGTGTCTTATGACTGTAATGCAAAGGATTATGTTAAGCTTGGCAGTTATAAGGGTATAGAGGTTACAGTAGATGAGACTTCAATTGAAAATGAACTTGTTGAAAAGAGAATACAAAATGATTTGGATTCCAAAACTACATATGATGAAGTTACAAGAGCTGCTAAAGAAGAAGATCAGGTAACGGTAGACTTTACAGGTTCTATCGGTGGTAATCAGGTAGATGGTTTTAGTAACAATGATTACAGTCTTGTTCTTGGCAAGGATACATTTGTTATAGATGGATTTGTAGATGCATTATATGGAATGACACCAGGAGAAACTAAGGTCATAACACTTAAGGTTCCGGATAATTTTCAGGATGAACCTGAATATTCAGGACGTAAGATAGTATACGAGATTACAATGAAAAAAGTTGAACAGCCTAATGCTCCTATGATTACAGATACATATGTACAAGAAGAATTTGGATATGATACTGTAGATGCATATAGAGAATATGTTAAGGGAGAAGTACAGTCAGCAGTAGATGAAAATGTTGAGAAAGCAAAGAAAGAAGCAGTGCTTACAAAGCTTCAGAACAATTGCGAAGTATTAGGATATCCTGATGATTATGTAGCAACAAAGTCAGATGATTTTAATAAGTCTATAAGCTTCTATGCAATGATGCAGGGATTATCTAATGATGAGTACTGTCAGAAGAATTTCAACATGTCATTTGATGACTATGTTAAAAAGGCCGTTATACAGGAGCTTATATTCCAGCTTATAGTAGAACAGGAAGACCTTACAATTACGGAATATGAGTATAAGGGAGATCTTGAGTCATTTGCAGATAAGATGGGATATTCTGATAAGAATACATTTGTCGAGAAATATGGCAAGGATAAGATTGTGAAAAATATGCTTTTACAGAAGGCGCAGGATATTGTTATGAATAGTGCAGTATATAATATTAGATAAATTATCTATAAATGAGCAGCTTTGAAATTGTGACGAAGATGCTCATTTATGGCAAATCATAATAACAGTTGGTTAGTGTGAAAAATAATGCTTATGCGATTATTTTCCAAAGTTTATAAATGAACTGGCTGTTTGTTTCTGAGCAGAACAAATAGACATTGATGGCAGAAGAAAAATTGTCTGTGCGGATTTTTTCGCATCTTTGTAATAAAAGTTACTCAGAAATTAGGGTTATTATGAAAATAATATTGACAATGCATAATATGTGCAGAAACCGGATTGTATTATAAATTATACGAGATATACTTAATTGATAAGTATAAAAAGGGGATGCCATTATGAGAAAAAAAGAAAACAAAATTAATCATTTTAAATATTTAAAATGGATATTGCCAATAATATTTCTGATATGTTGTGGATTTGTATTATATTTAGTAACAAATAAAGTTGCATCAGTCAGTGATGAACAGATGAGAACTAAGGCAGAACTTAATGCTGTAACATATGCCAATCGTATGCAGGAAGATATTAACAAGGCTGTGGGTATTACTGAAACACTTAAGCGGATTCTGATAAGTGAAGATGGTGATTTACAGAGATTTGATAGTGTTGCTGATGATATGATGGACGATTATGTACAGAGTATACAGCTTGCACCGGGAGGTGTTGTTACGAGTATATATCCGCTGGAGGGTAATGAAGCAGGACTTATAGATCTTGTAAATGATGAGAAACGTGGCAGTATAGTTAATTATGGGATTAATAATAATGCTATTGTAATGCAGGGACCTTTTGAATTGAAACAGGGAGGATATGGCATTGCCGTAAGGAATCCTGTATATCTGGACGAAGATGATGGACAACAGATATTTTGGGGACTTACAATTGTTATCATACGTGTTCCGCAGTTGTTTGATAATACATTTAGAGCTTTAGAGGATTTTGGCTATGAATACAACCTTTTAAAGACAGAATCACCATTGAGTTCGGATTATAATATTATTGATGCATCAAGGAAACAATTGGTTAATCCGGTTGCCTATAGATTCAGAGCGGGCTCGTGCAACTGGAAACTTGAAGTAATGCCTGTTGATGGATGGAAACATACGGATAGTATGTATTTTATATGCTGGAGCGGTGCAGTTCTTATACTGTTGCCGGTGTGTCTTGCATATATTCTTATGATTAATGTAGAACAGCGGCATAAGTATAAAGAGCTTGCTATAACCGATACTCTTACCGGTCTGTATAATCGTACAGGTTTTAATGAAAAAATGGAAAAGTACCTTTCAAACAGTGCGGAAAAGGAATATGTAGTAGTATTATTAGATATTGATAATTTTAAATTTATCAATGATATGTATGGACATGATATTGGCGATAAAGTACTGAAAAATCTAGCTTCAGCATTAAAGAAAGAATTTCCACAAAAATCAATAATTGGTAGAAATGGTGGGGATGAATTCTGCATGATACTTGAAGATACTTCAGCAGAGGATGTTAAGATGAAGCTGGATTATTTTGTGGAGAATTCTGAACATGAATGTATATGTGATGGAGAGATATATGAATATAGTATATCTATGGGATATGCGGAATATCCTAAAGATACATCAAAAAATACAGAACTTTTAAGACTGGCAGATATTGCTCTTTATGATGTGAAACTAAAAGGTAAGAGTGGAGTGCAACAGTACAAGGATAATATGTGTTCGACAAAACGTGCCCAGCTTGGCTTTAATCTTGATGATATATCAGACAATCTTCCAGGAGCATTTTTTATATATAAGGCAGATGTTAATGACGATAAGATTTTATATACTAATCAGGAGATGATTCAGCTTGTTGGTTGTACAGATCTTGATGATTTTTACGAATTTTCAAAAAGACATTTCCGTAATCTTATTAAACCAGATGAAGTTGAAAGGGTTGAAAACAGTATATGGAAACAGATATCGTATAATGATGGAATGACAGAGGATTTTGTGATATACCATATTTGTACCAAGAACGGACAATATAAGAAAGTGATTGATTATGGAAGAATAGTTGAAAATAATTATTATGGAAAAGTTTTTTATGTGTTATTAATAGATTATGATTCTATAAAAGAATAATTATGTAATTATGATAACAGAACTAAAATATTAAAGCATTTTGTGGATTTAGTATAATATTTAAGTTTGTGAGCTGTTATCAGGATTATAAATAAAAAAATTAAAATGAGGATTAATATGACAGTTGAGAAAGTAAGATTTAAGAAGTTATCAGAGAATGCAGTTGTGCCTTCATATGGAACAGCTTATTCAGCAGGAGCGGATTTGTATTCAGCCATGCAGGAGGATGTTATTATTGCTCCTGAAACAACGAAGTTTATTAAAACAGGAATTGCAATAGAGATTCCAGAAGGACTTGTGGGTTTAATATATGCAAGAAGTGGTATGGCATGTAAAAAAGGACTGGCTCCTGCTAATAAGGTAGGTGTTATTGATTCTGATTACCGCGGGGAAATAATTGTGGCACTTTATAATCATTCTGATTCGTCTGTAACTGTTGCCAGTGGAGACAGAATTGCACAGCTTGTATTGACACCTTATATTAAGGCTGATTTTGAAGAGGCTGATGAGCTTGATGATACAGTTAGAGGTGATGGAGGTTTTGGTTCTACAGGAACTAATTAATTATTATTTCGATTGTATCGCATATGGTACTTAAGGTCGTATTGGGCGGTCTTATGGGAATTGAGACATTTTAAAGGGATTTTAATCCTTGAAGAGATAAAACCATAATTAAATGTCATCATTACAGAGAGCTTATATACGGCTTAGAACTGAATGTTGTGGGTTGTCACATTAAGAAAAATTTATATAAATAAGATATTTTAATAGTAAATATTCCTCTAACTTATATAAATTTCATCTAATGAGACAGCCCTGTTTTTATATATATGATTATGCTATGTATTTTGTTACATGATATAGTATGGAATGTAATATTAAAATAGATATAAAAATATTAAATATTGATAAAACTTGTATTGTTAATATCTGAGGTATGTGATAAAATAAAATTCTATTCGTGGTTATTAATATGTAATGTGTTATATAACAGGCTAATTAGTTAAATTAACTGATAATTAGCCGGTTCAATTTAATGATATAGCAAAATTCAATATTAACATAATGAGATAATGTGTTAGAAAGAACATAATACAGATTAATAAAATTAATAGATATTATGTTTTAGTGAAATAAGACAGTGACATATGAATGATTACGGATAAGGAAAATAACATGTAAAACAAATCAAACTAATTACAATTAATTTGATGTTATCAGGAGGATGAAATGAGCGGCGTTAAAAGAGTTTTTGTTGAAAAGAAAAAACCATATGCTGTAAAAGCAAAGGAACTTCATGACGAGATTACAGGATATCTTGGAATTAAGACTATTACAGATGTAAGAGAACTTATACGTTATGATATTGAGAATCTTTCAGATGAGACTTATGAGAAATCACTTACAACAGTGTTTTCAGAACCACCGGTAGATAATGTTTATGAGATGGATTTTGAACATAAGGATGATGATTTTATATTTTCTGTAGAATTTCTCCCGGGACAGTTTGACCAGAGAGCAGACTCAGCAGAGCAGTGTGTTAAGTTCTTTAATGAAAATGAAGTGCCTGTAATTAAGACGGCTGTTACATATGTGATTTCTGGAAAGATTACTGAAGAAGAGAAGGCAAAGATAAAAGAGCTTTGTATTAATCCGGTTGATTCAAGAGAGGCTTCCAGTGAACTTCCTAAGACACTTGTTACAGAATTTAAGATACCTGATGACGTAATAATATTTGATGGTTTTAAAGATATGCAGGAAGACAAGCTGCGTGAATTATATGATTCACTCGGACTTGCAATGACATTTAAGGATTTTAAGTTTATTCAGGAATATTTCCACAATGATGAGAAGAGAGATCCTTCGATGACAGAAATCAGAGTGCTTGATACATATTGGTCAGATCATTGCCGTCATACGACATTTGCTACAGAGCTTAAGGATGTCCAGTTTAAGGACGGTTTCTATAAAGAGCCGATGCAGGCTTCATATAATAAGTATCTTGCAGACAGAAATGAGCTTTATAAGGGAAGAAAGGACAAGTTTGTATGTCTTATGGACCTTGCACTTCTTGCAATGAAGAAGCTCAAAGCAGAAGGAAAGCTTGCTGATCAGGAAGAATCAGATGAGATTAATGCATGTAGTATAGTTGTTCCTGTAGAAATAGATGGAAAGACAGAAGAATGGCTTGTTAATTTTAAGAATGAGACACATAATCATCCTACTGAGATTGAGCCATTTGGTGGTGCTGCAACATGTCTTGGTGGAGCTATAAGAGATCCGTTATCAGGACGTACTTATGTGTATCAGGCTATGAGAATTACAGGTGCCGCTGACCCTACAGTACCTATATCAGATACACTTCATGGCAAGCTTCCACAAAGAAAGCTTGTAACAGGTGCGGCACAAGGATACAGCTCATATGGTAACCAGATAGGTCTTGCAACAGGATATGTTAAGGAATTATATCATCCTGATTATGTTGCTAAGAGAATGGAGATAGGTGCAGTAATAGCAGCAGCTCCAAGAAGTGCTGTTAAGAGAGAGAATTCTGATCCGGGTGATATTATAGTATTATTAGGCGGACGTACAGGACGTGATGGCTGTGGCGGTGCTACAGGTTCATCTAAGGTTCATACAGAGCAGTCACTTGAAAGCTGTGGTGCAGAGGTTCAGAAGGGTAATGCACCTACAGAGCGTAAGATGCAAAGATTATTCAGAAGACCTGAGGTTACTAAGCTTGTTAAGAAGTGTAATGATTTTGGTGCAGGCGGTGTATCGGTTGCTATCGGTGAATTAGCAGATGGTCTTAAGGTATCACTTGATAAAGTCCCTAAGAAGTATGAAGGTCTTGATGGAACAGAGCTTGCTATTTCAGAATCACAGGAAAGAATGGCAGTTGTGTTAGATCCTAAGGATGTTAAACAGTTCCTTGAATATGCGGAAGAAGAGAATCTTGAAGCTGTTGAGGTAGCTGTTGTAACTAAGGAACCTAGACTTGTATTAGAGTGGAGAGGCAAAGATATTGTTAATATTTCAAGAGCATTTCTTGATACTAACGGAGCACATCAGGAGACATCAGTACTTGTAGATATACCTGATGAAAAGGATAATTACCTTGAGAAGGTATCGGTAGAGGATGTTAAGACTAAGTGGCTTAATACTTTATCAGATTTGAATGAGTGTTCACAGAAAGGTCTTGTTGAAAGATTCGATGGTTCTATTGGTGCCGGTTCTGTATATATGCCTTATGGTGGTAAGTACCAGCTTACAGAGACACAGTCTATGGTTGCCAAGTTACCAGTTCTTAAGGGAAAGTGTGACACAGTTACTATGATGGCTTATGGATTTGATCCATATCTTTCAAAATGGAGTCCATATCATGGTGCAATGTATGCTGTAACAGATTCTGTTGCTAAGATTGTGGCAGCAGGTGGTGATTTTAATAAAATTAGATTTACATTCCAGGAATATTTCAGAAGAATGACAGAAGATCCTGAAAGATGGAGTCAGCCATTCTCGGCACTTCTTGGCGCATATGAAGCACAGTTAGGCTTCGGACTTCCATCAATTGGTGGTAAGGACAGCATGTCAGGAACATTTGAAGATATTGATGTTCCACCTACACTTTGTTCATTTGCAATCGATGTTGCTAAAGAAAGTGATATTATCACTCCTGAGTTTAAGGCAGATGGTAATGTATTGGTAAGATTTGATATAGAAAAGGATAAGTATGATTTACCTGTATTTGAGCAGATTAAGAAGCTCTATGACGGCATTCATAAGCTTATCGGAAAGGGTGTCATTGTATCTGCATATGTATTAGACGGAAAGGGTCTTGTGCCGGCAGTATGTAAGATGGCATTCGGTAATAAGCTTGGTTTTGAATTAGAGGGAAGTCTTACTAAGGAAGAACTTTTTGCACCTGCTTACGGCTGTATCGTAGCAGAAGTTCCAGCAGACAGATTAGCAGATATAGATGTTGCTTATACTAAGGTTGGTGAAGTTAAGGACAATGCTAAGTTTGTATATAATGATGTTGTAATAACTGTTGATGAGGCTCTTAAGGTATGGTCTGATAAGCTTGAGGATGTATTCCCGACTAAGGCTGTCAAGGATACTACACCTGTAGAATCTAAGCTTTATAAGGCTGACAGCGTATATGTATGTAAGAATAAGGTTGCAAAGCCAACAGTATTTATACCGGTATTTCCTGGTACTAATTGTGAATATGACAGTACTAAGGCATTTGAAAGAGCCGGAGCAGATGTTATCGTTAAGGTATTTAAAAACCTTGATGCGGCAGGAATCAGAGAATCTGTTGATGAATTTGAAAAGGCAATTAACAAGTCACAGATTATCATGTTCCCAGGCGGTTTCTCAGCAGGTGATGAACCTGACGGTTCTGCTAAGTTCTTTGCAACAGCATTTAGAAATGCTAAGATGAAGGAAGCAGTTGAAAAGCTTCTTAATGAAAGAGATGGACTTGCGCTTGGTATCTGTAACGGTTTTCAGGCTCTTATTAAGCTTGGTCTTGTGCCTAATGGCAAGATTACAGGACAGGATAGTAATTCACCAACACTTACATTTAATACAATTAACCGTCATATCTCTAAGATGGTATATACAAAGGTTGTTACTAACAAGAGCCCATGGCTTGCAGGAGCAAAGCTTGGCAGTGTATATTGTAATCCGGCTTCACATGGTGAGGGAAGATTTGTTGCACCTAAGGAATGGCTTGATAAGCTCTTTGAAAATGGTCAGGTAGCAACACAGTATTGTGATCCTGAAGGAAATGTTTCTATGGATGAGGAATGGAATGTCAACGGTTCATACATGGCTGTTGAGGGTATTACGAGTCCTGATGGAAGATGTTTAGGTAAGATGGCACATTCTGAAAGAAGAGGAGAAAGTGTTGCAATTAACATCTATGGAGAACAGGATCTTAAGATATTTGAATCAGGTGTTAAGTATTTTAAGTAATGGGAGTCTGATTATATCTCAGTGTGAGATGCCTGTTTCTCTATAGTGAGAGGGAACAATGTTGTTTCAGCCGGGTTTCAAGCTCTGACAAAGATTACACTAAAATAATCAATAGTTGATAAATAAAAATAAGACCAGCACATATTCATTTTGAAATGTGTTGGTTTTATTTTATTCCAATATATTAAAAGTATTATTAACTGCATGAATTCCCAAAATAAACAATATTTAAAACAATATCTTTAATATGTAAATTCAACATAAAATAACAATTATCCAGAGAGCAAGGCAAAATTGGTGTTGCTATAAGATACCCCCCATAGTATAATTCGAGATATTAAGGAAATATATATATATTTAATAGAAATTGTAAAGGAAAACTGGAAGAATGAAAATTGTTAAAAGATTATTTATGTTTTGTTATATGCTTACAGCAGTAGTGGCAGGAATAGCATTTTTTGGAAAAAATATTGGTAACAGTGCTATTAAAGAGGCTGTTATATATAAGGCAATAAGCTCTAAAATAGAAGATGTGATTGTTGAATCATATCCTGAGGTTACATCAGAGCAGATAACAGCAATCTATGATGATATTAATGAAAATGAGTTTTTAAATGACATAACAGAAACATATATTAAAGCTATTGAGGACACAGTGGCGGAAGACGGCAGTAAGGGAGATATTGCTAATCATATTGATGCTGCACATGTTGAAGATTCAATATCCAATCTTTCAACTGAAATTATAAAGCTTGTGACTGATACTGCCAATATAAATTTGGGAACTATGCAAAAGGCCATAATACAATCCGTTATAAAATATATGGCACAAAGTATACAGAGTAAGATTACAGAGAGCTGCAATAATGTGGTAAGTTATATTACACCTGATATTATGGCTGCCGTTAAGATATATATAGCATTAACATCTTTAGCTGCAAGGATTATATTATCCATACTTCTTGCTGTATTTACAATTCTTATTGTATTTATGAATAGTGTAAGGATAAGAGCAATATTTGATATAGGAATATCAATCCTGTGTGGTGGAGTAATTACAACGGTTCTTGCGTTTGCTGCCAAATCTATATCATTATCATTAACAGAACAGCTTCTTGGCAGGGCAATAACATTAAGAGTAGCACCATTATTTGTATATGCACTGGTTCTTATAGGGGTTGGAGCTGTGCTTATCGGGGTGTGGAGTGTTGTGGTCAGGAAGAGATAAGAACATGATAAATAATAAAAGCTGTTTACATTCTAAATCAGAGTGTGAACAGCTTTTTATATTAAAAGATAAGTTAGAAAAATTGTATATGATAAAAATACATCTAATGTTGTGGTTTAAATAAAAAATAGTGTTATGAACATAAAAAACTATTTCAATATATTATATATTGGTGTTTAACTCAGTGTGATATTAATATACAAAAAATAATTGGATAATTCAATAATATATTTAATAAAAATAATTAGTTTCTTTGTAACAATATTTGGTATTAACATAAATTCTTTTTAGCCTGTCATTAATTATATCATTAGATTCTCGAATGGCATAGTAAATATGATAAAGATTTTCCACTTTATCAAAAACACTATATTAAGAAATGTATATAATTATAACATAGAAAATTGATAGAAATAATTATTTTTAATATTGACAGAGATTAATATAAATAATATATTATGAACATAATAAACTTGATTAATTTTAATATATTATATGTATATTGAAAGGGGATTGTAAATAAATGAAGATACAAGTATATGAATTAAGATTAAAATTATATACATTAGCAGATATAACATACGAAGATATGCTTTCAGTAGAAACAGCATTTATTGATTCAGCACTTGCAAAGGATGAGATATGGAGAGAGTTCCATGAAACTAACTGTTTCAAGGTGTATGTACTGAATGGCATGCATCCGCTGGAAAAGGATGGCATTTATAAAAAGGATCATATATATACGATTATTATTAGAACGGTTAATCCTGAACTTGCATCATATTTTTCAAATATATTAAGAAATCATTATACTGATAAATTAAAGGGACTGACCGTTGAAAACAGAATAATTCATAAAAAGCTGATATCAGAGCTATATACGCTGACACCTGTAATTATAAAGAGTGACAATGGATATTGGCGGGATAAGATGTCATTAGATGAGTATGAAAGACTTCTTAAAGAGAATTTGATAAAAAAATATAATGAATTTACTAATCAGAAAATCAATGAGGATTTTGAACTATATACATATATAAAGTTCATTAATAGAAAGCCTATAGCGAATCTTTATAAGGAGAAGATTAAGCTTCTTGGAGATAAGATAAGTATTAAGATAGCAGATAACAATATGGCACAAGAGCTAGCTTATTTCGCATTGGGAACAGGTCTTGGAACGACTAACGCGAGAGGATTCGGCTATTGCAATTATGTACCTATGTAGTTGATTACTATTGCAAAGCAGTATTTTTTTGAAAGATGTACTGTTTTTTATGGCAGATGGTAAATTACATGAGTAGATTTTATAATGTATTTTCACAATATAGACATGTACAAATGGGCGACTGGTGTAAAAATAATAAATATGAAAAATATAAATAATTGGGGAGGTGAAGCTTGTGCTGCAGGAATGTGTAGAGATATTTAAAGAGCAGATGGAAAACGAATTACAAAAAGGCAGAGATATAATATTGGATGAATATATACCGACAGAAGGAGATTATATTATTGTCAAAAAGGATGGAACAATAATGGCTTGCTCCATAAAATATGATAAGAAAAATAAAAGATTGATTGGGATTAATCAATCAGATAGAGTATATAGAGATATATGTTTTTACGATTATCATAGCAGGCTTGTAAGCATGGATAAACCACAAGATCCTAAGAAAGTGGTACATTCCAATAATTATATGTCATTTTGGGTAAAATACGATAGTTTTGATAATGGAAAACTCAAATTAGAGGCTATAGACAGATACTTTGACATACTTAGAAATCCTAGAGATAAATATAAAAATGCCGACCTTATCATGTATGATTATATTTATAATAAAATAGGTGATGTTAATATTGCACAACTGGAAAAAAACAGAAGCTGGATAAAAAATAATATATTTGAACTTGATAAGCTTGCGTTAAATCTAAAAAAAAAGAAGTACCTTAAAATATTTTTTGAGGATGATACAGATACATATATAAAAGAAGAAAAAAGATATGTTGTGACAAAGATTTATAATAAAAATGATTATAATATAGAAATAGATAATAATATTTATGGCTTGTCCGGCGATAACCTTGGACTTAACTCGAAAAAACCGTATTTGGAACATAAGACAAGAAAGTTATCAGTTCCCAATCTAATAGAGGTAGAGCAGGTTCTGTTACAAAGAAAGTTTTTTGACTTTTTGACAAATAAGGCAAACTTAGGATATTATAATATTTTTTTTAATGATGTCAGTAAAAAAATTACAGCACTTCAAAATGGAGAATTTATTGAAGGAAATTTTGCAGGATACTTTATACAGATTCAAATGGGTAAGGCAGTTCTGATTAAATATCAGGATACGATTGTAGATTATAAATATAATCTTGCTAAAAAGTTTATATTTAAAAATGTTTTATCACGTGAGCCTGATGGAAAAATAGATAAATATAGACATTTTTATACAGAATATAATAAGAAGACAGATATAATGAATATTTTGAATGAGATTCTATTTTTTAAATGTCTTAAAAGCAATCTTTTTAATGATGTAGATGAGATTACGATAAAAAATCCTTTGGTTAAGAGAAATATAATTATGTCGAGGGATATAATATCTGCATGGATTTATAAGGGACAGAAAAATAATATTAGACATGTTATAAAAAGTGTAAGTCTTGATATGATTAAAAATTCTATAAATGAAGGATATATTGGAAAGGCTTTATTACAGTTTAATATGATGGATTCTTTTGAGGAGTATTTTGGAGGAGAGGATATGGGAAATAAGTATATTGGGATTCGTTCAAGTATAAAAACAAAGATTAATGCTTCAGATTATCAGGTATGTGAAAATGATGATGAATATTTATATGCTGTGGGTCAGCTTATAAGATACTTTGTATCACTTAGCAAATCAAAGGATAAAGCACATTCACTTGCAAATCCGTTTCTGAGCTGTAGAAATAATGAAATGCTATTAAAAAAGCTGACACATTATTTTGAAAAATATAATCATAATTTTAAGTTGATTAATAAAAGAGGTAATAAGCTGTATACATTAGTATCTAATTATGAATATAATAAAAAGATAGACAAGACTATGGTTATAGCGGGATATATAAGTGATAATCTGGTATATGAATCTGATAAGGAGAGTAAGTAGTATGGATAAAAGAGTTTATGGAGTATTGGGGATTTCATCAATAATGGCAAACTGGAATGCTGATTTTTCGGGCAATCCTAAAACAGTAGAGAGTGGTGATATATATGGAAGTGATAAGGCTTTAAAGTATCCAATGAAGAAAATGTGGGATGATGAAGGTAAGAAGGTATTATATATTAAAAGCATGAGATTTTCAGAAGGAACGCTTATTCCAAGGACATTAAAAGAACGGTATGAGGAATTATTTGGAGTTGAAGACTTAACAAAATGCAAGGATTCAAAAGAAGTACTTACTAACATTATGTCGGCAATAGATGTTAAAAATTTTGGTGCAACATTTGCGGAGGCAAAGAAAAATTTTTCAATAACGGGAGCAGTTCAGTTTGGACAAGGGTTTAATAAATATGAAGATACAAGTATAGAAGAACAGAATATATTATCTCCATTCAGGGATGGTAAGAAGAAAGAAAGTGATGATAATGAAGAGGATGCAAGAAATACAACAATAGGAACTAAGATTGTATGCGATGAAGCACATTATTTTTATCCATTTGTGATTAATCCTTTGGCTTATAAAAATATTCAGGAACTTGGAATAGAAGGAGCTGAATATACAGAAGAGGATTATAAGAATTTTAAAAGAACAGCTATTGTATCGGCAACAGCTTTCGCAACGAATTCAAAGGAAGGCTGTGAAAATGAATTTGCTCTTTTTGTAGAGACAGATATACAGTTATATCTTCCTAACCTTACAGAATATATTACATTTAAAAAAGAAGATAATATTAATACAATTGATATTAGTAAAGCAGCAGTAATTCTTAATGAATTTACAGATAGAATAAAAAATGTAGAGATTTATTATAATCCATATACAACCAAATTGATTTCAGAAATTGATAACGAGAAAAGGTATAATATAATCACACAAAAAGAGGTGTAATATATGGAAGCTGTTAAATTTACTCTTAGTGGACAGCATGCTTTTTTTAAGAAGCCGGATGTTAATGAATATTGTTATTTTACATATGGTCATATACATAAAGTTGCATTGCTTGGAATGTTGGGAGCGATTGTGGGATATGCAGGCTATGGCGCAAATTACAATACATTAAAAAAAATAAAGAGCTTAGATGAGGACTATCCTGAATTCTATGAAAAATTAAGACAGCTTAAGATAGCGGTTGTTCCACAAAATGATAATGGCTATATTTCAAAAAAAATACAGGTATTTAACAATTCGGTTGGTTATGCAAATAAAGATGGTAATCTGATAGTAAGAGAGCAGTGGCTTGAAAAACCGGTATGGGATATATATATATTGCTTGATTGTAAAGAGGCAGAATGTATATCGGATTATCTTAAAAATAACAGATGTGTGTATTTTCCATATCTCGGTAAAAATGATCATCCGGCAGATATTAAGAATGTACAGATACTTGCTGTAAACGATGTGAATTATAATGATGTTAGGATATCGAGTCTTTTTTTAAGGAATATTGGTGAAATTAAAGATTTAGAAGAACTGGAAGATTCAGAGGAATTTTATGATATAGAAATAGTAAGATATAGTGAAAAACTTCCATTAGCATTGAATCCGTATACTAATCTTTATATTTATGAAGATTTTTGTTATACAAATGTACCTGTCAGGATTACAAATGGAAAAGTGTATGAATGTGAAAGCAGGATTATACAATTTTTTTGATTGAAATATAATATAATAGAAATGCAGCTTAAGTTCCCATGGTTAGAATTAGTATATAGTACAACATGGGAACTTAATATTTATATAATGGAGAATAATATGGAGTGGGAAAAGTTAATGTTGTCAATTGATGAATTAATCAATTGTCCAGAAAAATATTATGCACACAGAATAAATGATGTAGATAAAATAGAAACATTAAAAGAGCATACAGAACTTTGTCAGAAATATTTTATCAGGCTTGCTAAAGATAAAAAATTGGATGACATAATGAAAAAATTCGAGAGTAAATATTTATCGGATTTGGGTAAAAAAGCAATAGAAATATTTGAATATATGAGTGTTAATATTCCTACTATACATGATGTAGGGAAAATTAATCCCAGATTTCAAACTGAAAAGATGCATAATGAAGGGGATATAAATGTTGAAGTAGATACATATGGACGGTTGAAGAGTAATCATTCCATTATTTCATCAATATTCTATCTGGATTATTTTATGGAAAAAATAAAATTTGAAAATGAAAGTGAAAATATTACAGTAGAAGAGAAAAAAGTGTTAAATGATTTTGCATATATATACGCATATATCATATCAGGACATCATGGTAATATGAGTGATTTTGAGAGTTATATGCATAGTTTTAAAAAAGATAATCCAGATGGTGATTTAGGTTATGAAGCATATGAATGGTACAAATTATGGAAGAAGGCTTCAGAGATAGGAAATAATAATAATAAAAATGACAATGATAAATTGTTTAATGAATTTTTTAAAGTAAATGATGTAGTCAGAATAACAAAACGGTATGATGAAACAAGTCAAATATATAAAAGAATGTCAAATGAAGATAATCAAAAGTGTATATATATGTACGGATGGACTAAGCTTTTATATTCCTTACTTGTAGCAAGTGATTATTATGCAACTTCTGAATTTATGAATGGCATTAAGACTACTGATTATGGTGAAATTAAAGATATAGATAATATAGATAAAATATACAGAGAGAGTGTTGTACAACAAAGTATTAAAACTTATAAGGAAAATATATATCCCATGCCGGATGAAAAACTAAAATATACAAATGATATTAATAATCTAAGATCTGAGATGTACCTTGATGCTGAAAAAGAGTTATTGAATAATTTGGATATGAATCTTTTTTATCTTGAAGCACCTACAGGAAGTGGAAAAAGTAATACAGCAATGAATCTTAGCTTTAAACTTATAAAAAACTGTTCAGATATAAACAAGATATTATATATATATCCTTATAATACTCTTGTGGAACAGAACATAAGCAGTATGGAAAACATATTTGGCGGTAATAAAAAAATAATGTCACAGATAGCGGTGGTTAATTCAATTAATCCATATAAAAATAAACTTAATAATTCAGAAGATGAGAATATGATTGATAAGGACTATCAGAGAATACTTTTAGATAGACAATTCTTAAATTATCCAATAATACTATCTACGCATGTGACATTATTTAATACATTATTCAACAATAAGAAGGAGGATGTATTCGGATTCCACCAGATATGTAATTCTGTTATAGTTATGGATGAGATTCAGACATATAAAAACTCACTATGGGGTGAAATTGTTACATTTTTAAATGCATACGCAAGGCTGTTTAATATAAAGATAATAATTATGTCTGCAACACTGCCCGACCTTGATAAGTTTATAAATGACAATAGCTCAAGTATAAAACTTATAAAAGATACAAAAAAATATTTTAATAATCAAATGTTTGCAAAAAGAGTTGTACCTGATTATTCTTTATTAAAGGCAAGCGGTGGAAAGACAACATTAGAAAAATTAAAATTACATGTATTAAAAAATAAGAACAAACGAGTGTTGATAGAATTTATTAAAAAGAAAACAGCGCAGGAATTTTATAAGTTGATAAAAAATGAGGTAGAAAAAAATGGAATAACAGTAAGATTAATGACAGGTGATAGTAATATTCAGGAAAGAAAAAATATCATTGCTGAACTTGAAAAAATTAATTCAGTCATTCTTGTTGCTACACAGGTAATAGAGGCAGGTGTGGATATAGATATGGATATTGGTTATAAAGATATATCCAGACTTGATAGTGAAGAACAGTTTATGGGAAGAATTAACAGATCGTGTAAGAAAAGTAACTGTGTAGTGTATTTTTTTAATTACGATAATGCCAATATGATATATCACAATGACGCACGTTTAAACAGTGGAAAGACACTTGAATGTGATAATATAAAAAATATACTTGATAACAAAGATTTTTCAAAATTTTACGAGTTGGTATTTGAAGATTTGAAATATGAATATAGCAGATATGGAAAAAGTAATATGTCTGATTTTTTCAAAGAATATACAGGACATCTTGCTATGAATAAAGTGGCAGAACGAATGAAGTTGATTGATGATAATATGGTGAAAATATATGTATATCTTAATATAAATAAGCCGGAGTATAGTTATAATGCAGATGAGCTTTGGAAAGAATATAAAGCATTGCTTTCTGATCCGGAACTTATAAATAACAGGTATCCGGAGAAAAAAGTACGTTTGCAGGAAGTGCGGAGTAAAATGAATGTATTTATGTATCAGATTCAGCCGGATTTGTTATGGGTTAAAGATTATGAGCAGATAGGGAATATTTATTATATAAATAATGGAGAAGATTATATTGATGAGTATGGGGTAATCAAATCAGATATGATAAAAGATAATGAGGAATTGTTTTTATAGTTCTTATAAGTTAAATATAATAAACTTTGCTTTGAACCATATACATAAAATTAAAAATTACCAGCTGATGCATACGTTAAAATAATGGCAAAGTCAGTAAAATACTGATATTACCGATAAGATATCGAAAAAAATAATGCTTGAATAATTTGCTGGTAATTTTTTGAAAGATAGTGTAAAATAGATAGGTATAAAGGATTTGAAATTTAAGAAAAGGCTTAAAAGCATGGGTTAAACAGTAACATTAGATGTATTGAAATTCCATGCTTCTGTGTTCTTGGCAAGCTCCACAGGTTAAACAGTAACATTAGATGTATTGAAATAATGCAGTGCTGACACAGTTTGAGCGCCCGGCAGACGTTAAACAGTAACATTAGATGTATTGAAATCAGAATGTTGATTGAAGAACTATACACGGGTGTGTGTTAAACAGTAACATTAGATGTATTGAAATGCACTACCACCAAGTCCTATTGTACCACCAAGTTGGTTAAACAGTAACATTAGATGTATTGAAATATTACAGTTAAGCATAAAATAATCCAATGAATTACGTTAAACAGTAACATTAGATGTATTGAAATCTCATGACCACTCGTGCAAGATTCTGGAATGCCATTGTTAAACAGTAACATTAGATGTATTGAAATCCAATCCGCCTTATTCTGTTAAGTGGACGTATAATGTTAAACAGTAACATTAGATGTATTGAAATTATGAAAATTCTGTTGTTGAATTTACAACAAAGAAGTTAAACAGTAACATTAGATGTATTGAAATGAAGGGAGCGAAAACAATGGAAATCAGATCGGAAGAGTTAAACAGTAACATTAGATGTATTGAAATTTCTTTCCGACGATTGTTACTCTAATATCGCCGTCCTGTTAAACAGTAACATTAGATGTATTGAAATTTGAAAAGGCTGCTTTTATGTCTGTCGAGCTCGATAGTTAAACAGTAACATTAGATGTATTGAAATGGCGGTGACAATAGAGGTGGCCAATTCAGAGTATGGTTAAACAGTAACATTAGATGTATTGAAATATCGGTGTCTAATAACGGTTATGAGGGAGATCTTGGTTAAACAGTAACATTAGATGTATTGAAATGACCATTAGCAGCCAAAACAATGGAAAGGATAGCCAAGTTAAACAGTAACATTAGATGTATTGAAATGGACACGATTGCTTCGAAACAACGATCAGGCGATCAGTTAAACAGTAACATTAGATGTATTGAAATTCCACGATAAACCTTGTTGCCCTCTGCACTTCCTGTTAAACAGTAACATTAGATGTATTGAAATGGTAATAGGCGGTCAAAAGTTACTTGACAGACAAAGTTAAACAGTAACATTAGATGTATTGAAATTAGCCTCAACAATATTGTTAATTAACAGGTTCTCGAGTTAAACAGTAACATTAGATGTATTGAAATCTGTTCAACTTCAAGAAATGTCCTGTAAGGTGCTAAGTTAAACAGTAACATTAGATGTATTGAAATGTCACAGGTTCAATCTTTTCCTCGGATGTCTTAGATGTTAAACAGTAACATTAGATGTATTGAAATTTATAATACGTGGCTCTTAACCCACACCACGTAACAGTTAAACAGTAACATTAGATGTATTGAAATAACTTAATGTCTGCCACCCGTGCCCGTGGCTCAAATTGTTAAACAGTAACATTAGATGTATTGAAATCATATCCACATGAAGGAAGAAGGACAGGGAAGACGCTGTTAAACAGTAACATTAGATGTATTGAAATTAAAAATTGAATTGGATGAAACAAAAGCTATATTGTTAAACAGTAACATTAGATGTATTGAAATCAGCCATGGAATCATTGAAGCCTTGTACAGCAAGGGTTAAACAGTAACATTAGATGTATTGAAATGATATTGATATAAGCAGGGAGCGTATGGTGGCATTTGTTAAACAGTAACATTAGATGTATTGAAATAGGATTGTCCATTTAAGCCCAGCAAGTTTAAATGTGTTAAACAGTAACATTAGATGTATTGAAATGCAATCAAGGCAGAATTAAAGGCGCAGGAAACGGAGTTAAACAGTAACATTAGATGTATTGAAATAATATTTTGAATTAGATTATCACACTAACCAGGATACGTTAAACAGTAACATTAGATGTATTGAAATGCATAATCAACTGGCTGTCAACCATGCCTGCTACAGTTAAACAGTAACATTAGATGTATTGAAATAGCTCGAAGAGCTTAAGCCACGTTATGGAATAGGCGGTTAAACAGTAACATTAGATGTATTGAAATCAAACGATTTAAACCGCAAAAAACGACATTTACTCGTTAAACAGTAACATTAGATGTATTGAAATCGAGTAGACAGACTGATAAGTGTTCCAATTAATAATAGTTAAACAGTAACATTAGATGTATTGAAATGTAGGAGATGCTTTTAGTGAAGGTATGTCAACCTTTGTTAAACAGTAACATTAGATGTATTGAAATACGACACATATATAAATACAAGAAAAATAATATCAACCAAATAAATTTGTGGAGTATAAAAATTTTTAGAATAGAAATGGAGGTTAATATGGATGTTAATGGAACTTTGATAAATTATTATTTTCATTGTAAGAGACAATGTTATTTACATGAAAACAGACTTAATATGGAAGATAACAGTGAACAGGTAAAGATAGGAAAAGCCATACATGAAGAACATGCGTATAACAAAGAAAATACAGAAATAGCAATCGATAATATTAGACTTGATAAGCTGACAAAAGAATATCTTACTGAGGTTAAGAAATCGGATGCAGATGTAGAGGCTGCAAAGTGGCAATTGCTATATTATTTAAAAATATTAAAATCTAAAGGAGTAATAAGAAAAGGAAAGCTTGAATTTATTGAAAAAAATAGTTGTGATAAAAAAACTGTAATATTAGAACTTACAAAAGATTTAGAGTATCAACTTGATGGCTATATAGTAGAAATACAAACTCTTTTAAGTCAGAAAACAATACCGAAGTGCATAAAAAAGACAAAATGTAAAAAGTGTGCATATTATGAATATTGTTATATATAATAAATTTCTAATAATGACAATTTTAAGGTATATAGTTTGGAAAGTGGTGTTATGGGCTATGGGAAGCACGAGATATATAATGTCAATGGGAGAACTGACAAGAAAAGATAACTCTCTGTGTTTTAGAAAAGATGGTAAGAATGTATATATTCCTGTGGAAAATACTAAGGAAATATTTTGCTTTAATGAAGTGAGTATCAACACTAAGCTTTTAGACTTTTTATCCAAGAATAATATTATAATACATTTTTATAATTATTATGGAGGCTATAGTGGTACATACTATCCAAGAGAACATTATCTTAGTGGTAAGCTCCTTGTTAAACAGGTAAATAAATATAACGAAGACAGAATGAGTATTGCCAGACCTATTGTACGTGGAATAGGATTAAACATATATGAGATATTATATCATTATTATAAACATGATAAAAAAGAGGTAAAAGAGACTATTGATTGGATTAAGAAAAATTTTATACCGTTGGTTGATGATGCTAAAGACATAAAAGAACTAATGGCATATGAAGGGGAGGTATGGATGCGTTTTTATTCCGATTTTAAATATTTTCTTCCAGAAGATTTTGTAATAAACAAAAGGGTTAAAAGACCACCAGACAATCCGATTAATGCACTTATATCATTTGGAAATACTTTGTTATATACGAAGACAATATCATCAATATATCAGACACATTTGGATCAGAGAATAAGTTTTTTACATGAGCCATCAGAAGGAAGATTTTCACTAAGTCTTGATATAAGTGAGGTATTTAAACCGGTTATAGTATTTAAAACTATTTTTGAACTTGTTAATAATCATAAGCTTCAGGTGGAAAAGCACTTTGAGAAAAATGTAAACTATTGTATTTTAAATGAAGAAGGCAGAAGAGTATTTATTCAGGCATTTGAGGAAAGATTAGAAAATGTGTTTACACATCCGCGGTTAAAAAGAAAAGTAAGTTATAGAACAGCTATAAAGCTTGATTGCTATAAATTAATAAAAAGTATTTTGGAAGAAAAGGAATTTGTTCCATTTTTATTGAAAGAAGGTATGTAATGCAAAAGGAAAAGAACTATAACTATGCATTTTTATTTTATGACGTAGGAGAGAAGCGGGTACAGAAGGTTTTTAAGATATGCAAAAAATATTTGTCACATTATCAGAAGTCTGTTTTCAGGGGAGATATGACACCGTCAAAATTTATAAAGTTAAAAAATGAGTTAAAAGGTGTTATTAACTATGAGGAGGATTTTATATGTATAATCAAGTTGATGAATAGTGACGTATTTGGAGAAGAAGTAATTGGAAATGCTGTGCATGATACAGGGGAAGATTTGATGATATAATAGATATTAAGTTTATAATTAGGTAAATATAAGTTGAACAGTAACATAAGATGTAATAAAATTAACAGGCACACATTTTAAACAGGAAAGGATAAACATATGCATTTTATTTGGTTAATACTGGCATTTATATGTATAATATACTACGGAATATGTGCCACATATGCGGGAGCGGGTTCTTCTTTTATATTCGTGTGGCTTATACTTGCGGCATTTTTTGCGATAATATTTGAAATAAGATGGATGACTATAAAGGGAATAATGAATGTGCCTGTTGTGGTTACGAGACTGATAATAGGAATGATTGCGGCAGGGGGCATATTTTTTGCGGCAATAGAGGGGTTAATAATATCGGACATGGTAAAAGAGCCTGATAATAACTGTGAATATATTATAGTTCTTGGATGTCAGGTAAGAGGAACACGTATTACAAAGTCACTGAGAAAAAGACTTGATAAGACTATAGAATATATGCATGAAGTGCAGGCTGATGATATGACGGATAAAAGTGATATCAATGCAGATAAAAGTGGTATCAATAATGAAGATAGTATATTTAATAATGAAAATAATAAAGCTGAAAGAGAAGGTAACAAAATAACAAAAAATATAAAGATAATTGTATCAGGTGGTCAGGGAAATGGAGAAGATATATCAGAAGCACAGGCAATGTATGATTATCTTGTGCAAAATGGAATACCGGCCGATATAATTATTAAAGAAGATAAATCGACTAATACAGAAGAAAATTTCAGATTCAGTGAAAAATTCATCGAAGACAAATCAGCTAAAATAGGAATTGTTACTAATAATTTTCATATATACAGGGCAAAGAAGCTGGCACATGCAAAAGGACTTGATAATATAACAGGAATACCGGCTTCAAGTGATAATGTATTATTTATTAATTATATGGTCCGTGAGAGTATAGGAATTGTAAAGGATTATCTGTGTGGTAATTTTCATAAGTAAATACATTGCAAATAGTAACATTATTAGTATATAATCAGAATTGTGCTGTATCCCATATGGGAGCGGTAACATTTTGAAAGGGGAAGAGACTTAAAAAGCCTCTCTGTCTGATATACAGACAGCACAATTTAATATGAAGATGGAAAAAACTAAGAAGATGGTTCTTACAGCGATGTTCACGGCAATTATTATTGCAATGGCATTTGTACCTTATATGGGGTACATTACATTAGGATTTATGAATGCGACTATCATTCATATTCCGGTAATAATCGGAGCAATCATATTAGGACCAAAGACCGGAGCATTTCTTGGAGGAGTATTTGGACTTACCAGCATGATTAACAATACGGTTAATCCGAACCTTACATCATTTGTATTTTCACCATTTTATAGTGTGGGAGATATGCATGGCAATCTTAACAGTGTGATTATATGTATGGTGCCAAGAATATTAATAGGAGTTGTGGCTTACTATGTGTATAAAGGTGTAAGCAGACTTCTTAAAGGTGGAAAAAATGGAAATGTTATTGCACTCGCATCGGCAGGAGTAGCGGGAGCATTAACTAATACAATACTTGTAATGAATGGAATATATTTTCTTTTTGGTTCAAGCTATGCACAGGCAAAAGGAATAATGACTGAGGCGTTATATGGAGTGATTCTTGGAGTTATAGGAACGCAGGGGGTGCCAGAAGCAATAGTGGCTGGAATACTTGTTACTGCAATAACTAAGGCATTGCTTATTGCATTTAATAAAAACAGTTATTCCAATGCATAGAAGTGGGAGTGTGTAGCATGGAATAATCCGTAGATATCATAGTTGGTTACTTTTGTCCCAACATCATTATATTATAGAATAAAGGATTATTATATTATATTATATTATATTATATTATATTATATGGCTGCCACAGTAACACTTACAGGATATGGTTATTGTGGCAGCCTTGATTTACGCAGACAGCGTGGAAAATTAAGACTTGCATGATAGAAAAACAGTATCATAAACTGGAATTATTTTATTAATTAAAGATTAAAGAGGCAGATATGAATAAATATAAAAAGAATAACAGTAAGGGCATGGTTCTTGCCATTGATATGGGAAATACAAATATTGTAATAGGTTGTATAGATGAAAAAAAAGTATTATTTGAAGAGAGAATGTCAACTGATATTTCCAAAACAGAACTGGAATATGCAGTGCTTTTAAAGACGGTTCTTGAATTATATAATATTAAAAGTGATGATATAAAAGGAGCAATAATATCGTCAGTTGTACCGCAGCTTACAGGCATAATAAAGGAAGCAGTTGGAAAGGTTACAGGAATAATGCCATTAACAGTAGGACCTGGAATTAAAACAGGCCTTAATATACTTATGGAACAGCCAAGGCAGTTAGGAAGTGACCTTGTGGTAGATGCCGTTGCGGCAATACATGAATATGGAGTGCCTGCAATAATTGTAGATATTGGAACGGCAACGACAATATCGGTTGTCGATGATAAGAAGAATTATATAGGCGGTGTTATAATGCCGGGAATAAGGGTATCTCTTGATTCACTTGTATCAAGGACATCACAGCTTCCAAGAATAAGTCTTGAGGCGCCTCAGAAAGTTATCGGGAAAAATACAATCCAGTGTATGCAGAGCGGTATAATATATGGCAATGCTGCGTGTATAGATGGAATGATTGAAAGAATAAAAGAAGAAACCGGATTTTTAGATGGTACACCTGTGCAGGCAAAGGTCATAGCTACAGGAGGTCTTGCAGAAGTGATTGTACCGGAATGTAAGACGGATATTATATATGATAATGCTTTATTATTAAAAGGACTTAAGGTTATATATGATAAGAATGTTGAGTAAGAAGTAAAGATGGATTTTAAAAGCCATTTAAAATTTATAAATGCAGATAAGATGGTTATTAATTTTGATATTTATTTGACAATTATAAAAAATAATTTATAATAAGTTAAAAATAATATTTATAAAGGGTATTATTTATAAATAGTATCAATGACACTTTGACAAATCAGATGGAGGATGAGAGTATGCTTACGGGTAAAAATGTTATTTTAGGAGTTACAGGAAGTATTGCAGCATATAAGATAGCGAATCTTGCGAGTGCTTTAAGAAAGCTTAATTGTAATGTGGATGTAATTATGACAAAAAATGCAACTGAATTTATTAATCCTGTTACTTTTGAGACACTTACAGGGAATAAATGTCTTATTGATACATTTGACAGGAATTTTGAATATAATGTTGAGCATGTAGCACTTGCAAAAAAGGCAGATGTATTTCTTGTAGCACCTGCAACGGCAAATGTCATTGGCAAGCTGGCAGCAGGAATAGCAGATGATATGCTTACTACAACATTTTTAGCATGTAACTGTAAGAAGATAGTCGCACCGGCCATGAATTCAAATATGTATCTTAATCCGGTTGTTAAGGATAATATTTTAAAGCTTAAGCATTATAATATTGAGGTGATTGAGCCTGATACAGGACATCTGGCATGTGGAGATGATGGAATTGGCAAGATGCCATCAGAGGATATATTACTTGATTATATTATAAAAGAGATTGCCTGTGAAAAGGATATGGCAGGAATGAAAGTGTGTGTAACCGCAGGACCTACAAGAGAGGCAATTGATCCGGTAAGATTTATTTCTAATAATTCAACTGGTAAGATGGGATATGCTATTGCAAGAAATGCAATGTTAAGAGGGGCAGATGTTACTCTGATATCAGGGATAACAGCGCTTAATCCGGTTCCGTTTGTTAAGATGATTAATGTTGTTTCAGCAGAGGATATGTATAAAGCGGTAATGGAAAATGCACCGGCATGTGATATTGTAGTTAAGGCGGCAGCAGTTGCTGATTACAGACCGGAAACAGTTAGTGACAATAAGATTAAAAAGACAAGTGGTTTTAAGGAAATTAAACTGGAAGAAACTACAGATATCATTGCAGCACTGGGAAGATATAAAGCAGAGAAGAATATGGAGGGCAACGGACAGAATAACAGACCTTTCTTGTGTGGTTTCTCGATGGAGACACAGAATGTTCTGGGTAATTCCAAAGCTAAGCTTGAAAAGAAAAACATTGATATGATTGTAGCTAATAATCTTAGAACTGATGGTGCAGGTTTTGGTGCGGATACTAACATTGTTACTATTATAACAAAGGATGACTTTATCGAACTTGATAAGATGAGCAAATTTGATGTTGCACATAAGATATTTGATAATATACTTTCTATGATGGACAATTAATTATTGAAGCTGTGAATAGTATGTAAATGTAAAATTTAAGATAATTAAGATAGGCTGCCACATTAGGAAAATCATAAAGTATAGAGAATTTTTGCTGTTTAAATTTCTATATAAGGTTTTATATTCTATATGATTATTCCTTCTGTGACAGCTTGTTATTATATTTCTATAAATTGTATTTCGGTGAGGGTTAGAAGTTACAATACCATAAAATTGTAATAATTCAATATGTTAAAACATTAACAACACCTGATCCGGAATTAATTAAGGCATTTTCTCATCCAGGTATGCGGGCAGTTTTCATCTATATGTATATCTTGTAAATCTATATAACCTGATTTTTTATAAAATTCTGATACACGGCATTGTGCAGAAAGTTCAGCGGTAGTTCCACCGCTTTTTTTGATTTCACGTTCTGCATATTCAAGCAGTCTGACACCATATTTTTTTCCACGGTATTGTTTACATACGGCAATTCTTCCTATGATATAGCTGTTTCGTTCTTTAGAATAAAATATTCTACATGTCGCAACAGGTATATTATTTTCAGATATTAATATGTGTTTAGCTGTTTTATCAATTATATCAAATTCTTCATTAAATCCCTGTTCCTTTACGAATACATCTTCACGTATTTTCTTTGCTTCCAGTGGTAGTTCATCATAAATTTTTACTTGCATAATAATCCCCAATCGTTATAACTTTTTATTGTAAAATAAAAGACATCTGTAATTAAATCTTATAGTGTATATACACCGTACCTGCGATTTAATTTCAGATGCCTTATTATTAATGCAGGCAATAAGCAAAATTCTACGTCTGTATCAGAATCTGGCAAGTGCTGCAATAACTCGTTCCCCACCCGGTGATGGGTCACAGCATTATTTTTCTAGATTATAATTGTAAATAAAGTTAAAGTCAAGAAAAACTTAACAAATATCATGTAAGATACATTTACAGTGTTGATATATTAAAATCATGATTAATTTTCTGTAAAATCCCGGCTTTTAATTAATGTATCAGTGGAAAATACAGAACATTTATTTTATACTAAACCTACATATAAATAAATACATGCGGAATGGAGTTAGTGTGAAAAATAAATGTGACAGCTCATTTTATCACATTAAAGCTCGCTGAGGAAAGGAGATTATTATGACTAAGATATATTTTGATAAATTGTATAGATATGAAAGAAAAGAGGAACATTGTAGTGTAGCAATACCTGTAAAAGAAGGGATATTAAAGAGTGTTGATAATGTTGCCATACTACAGAATGGCAGCCCTGTTCCTGTGCAGGCAAAGGTGACAGCCACACATAAAGATGGCACGGTAAAGTATATGTTTGTAAGATTTATGGCAGACCTTCCGGCTAACAAAGGAACAGTGCTTGAATGTGATTATAACTCTGATATGAAAAATGATTACAAGGGAATTGTTATAGAGAGCTTGTCTGATGGATTTTATGTTGATGGTGATGGAATAAAATTTACGGTGAAAAATAACAGCAGCCATATATTTGACAAATTATCAGATGGCAATAAAGAATATGTTGCGCAGCAGTTTGTTGGACCATGCCTTATAGATAAGGATAATATATCTTATGATATGCATATTGATAACTGGGAGATTACAGAGCAGGGCAGGTTATGCACGATTTTAACCGGAAGAGGCAGTAATATTGTAAAAAATGCGGATGGAAAGTCTTTAAAAGAAGCAGATAATTCAGATGTACAGCAAAAGCAGGCGAAAACAGATATATATCAGAATGTAGATTTTGAGATTAGAATAACTGTATATGCAAAAAAACCTTGGATTGAGATAGGATACAGGATTATTAATACAACTGATAATGTGCTTGATATTGATTCGCTTGTATTTTATTTGAAGGCTGATAAAGATAGTATAATAAATGGACATGTACATGATATGAAGCTGGATTCACTTACGGATTCAACAGGCTGCGGTGACGGACTTCTTGATAATTCACATAATGATGGACCTGTATTTCATACAAGAGGAATTACAGAGTTAGACATGATACAGAAGAAAGCCCCTGTTAAAGATATAAGGACATTTGTGGGCAGCTCCAATTATAAGACTGATTTTTATATTGGTAAAAATGGAGAGTCAGTTAATAAATATGTCGATTCCCATTTTCTATTAAAGGAAGCCAATGAACATTTTGCAGAAGTATTATATGGTACATTTATGGCAGACAGGACAGATGAGCAGGGTGGTGTATGTATAACTGTATATCAGGCACAGCAAAATTATCCTAAAGCTGTTAAGGCAGATAAGTCAGGGATTGCAATAATGCTTGTTCCACAGGGGATAGACAGCGTAAAGATGCAGTCAGGAATGGCAAGGGAACAATGCTTTCTTATGCATTTCCATGCGCCGGATGAAAGTATAAAGGAGTTAGATAACAGAAGTCTTATATATCAGATGCCTGACAGACCATACATATCGCCTGCAGTGTTTAAGGAATCCGGTGTGATGATGGATGTATTTCCTGATGAAAAGAATGATTGTGTGGAAATGGCGTTTATTGGCAAGGCCGATGAACATGCAAGATGTTTTGGCATGATGAACTGGGGCGATTCATGGGATCCGGGTTATACTAAACAGGGTCGTGGTAACGGAAGACTTGTATGGAGTAATAATGAATATGACTATCCTCATTCATGTGCCCTTATGTATGCAAGGACAGGTGTAAGGAGGTTTCAGGATTATCTTTTTACTAATGCAAGACACTGGATGGATGTTGACGTCTGCCATTATAGTAAAGATCCTCTTCGTATTGGAGGACAGTGGGAGCATACAGCAGGACATTGTGAAAATGGCGTAATGGTATGTTCACATGAATGGGTTGAAGGTCTTCTTGATTATTACCATTTTTCAGGTGATAACAGAGGGTTTGATACTGCAATTGGTATAGGTGAAAATGTATTAAGACTTCTTGATACGCCAATGTATGCCAAGCCAGGTGAGGCTAATGCAAGAGAGACAGGCTGGGCATTAAGGACTCTTACTGCACTTTATATAGAAACGCATGATAAAAAATGGCTTTCAAAATGTGAATGGATAATAGACAGCTTTAAGATATGGGAAGAAGAATATGGCAACTGGCTTGCTCCATATACGGATAATACTACAATAAGGGTCGGATTTATGATATCTGTTGCGGTAGGAAGTGTTATGAGATACTACAGGGAATTTCCATCTGATGAAATAAAGAATATGCTGTTAAGAGCCATAGATGACTTAACAGAAAATTGTATGCTTGACTGCGGATTGTTTTATTACAAAGAGCTTCCTAGTCTTGTACGTCTTGGAAATAATACACTGCTGCTTGAATCATTATCTATAGGCTATGAGCTTACAGGTAATCCTGAATATCTGAAATATGGATACGGAACGTTTAGAAAAGCCATCAATGAAAAGCCTGGTTCAACTAATGGAAGCAAACAGATAATTGAAGATGCACTTATATGTGCAGGAGGAAGCACAAAAGGATTTGCACAGAGTTTTATTCCTCTTATTACATATTATAAAGACCTTGTAGAAGCGGGACTTTGGAATGATGAAATCCTAAGATAAATGTATAGAATTTATTTGTTAAATTGTTATTATAGAGTTATATATGTGTGATATTCCTTGGAAGACTATATAAATAAGATGGTGTAATTATACAGGATTTAGATGGTGTGCTGTAATGATATGATGAATTGGTTATATTCAATAATTGACTGTTATAATAATTAGTAGTAAAATTTTTATATAATGTTAAAAGCAATATAATACTTTTTACAAAGTTATATTTCAGTCTGAGCTGCCCCTTTCCTCTATAGTGATGGAAGCAATATTGTCTCAGTTGGGGTTCAATCTTCGATCAATAATACGCTATGCGAGGATTGCAGAGCCACTGATATGAAAAAGTCAGCACAGATGATTAGCGGACCGCAGCAGGATTTGCGGGCAGATCTTGAAAACAGAAAGCACATTTAGTGCGGAAAAGAGGTAATTTATGAGATTAGGAATCAGAGCACATGACACAAAGTATGCACCATTGGAGGAATTAATTCCCAATATACATAACCTTGGTTTTAAATGTATGCACATTGCACTATCTAAGTCTATCAAGGAGTTTAAGCCGGACATATGTACAATGACACCGGGACTTGCCATGTATATGAAGGAGCTTTGCATAGAGAATAAGGTAGATATAGCAGTACTTGGCTGTTATCTTAATCTGTGTAACCCTGACCCTGAGCAACATAAGCAGATTGTAGAAAAATACAAGGCTCACATAAGATTTGCAAGCGTACTTGGCTGTGGTGTTGTAGGAACAGAGACAGGTGCGGTTAATGTAGAATACAAATATGAGCCAGCTAACCATACAGAAGAGGCTCTTAATCTTTTTATTGAGAATCTTAAACCAATCGTTAAATATGCAGAGCAGTTTGGAGTAATTGTAGCTATTGAACCGGTATGGAAGCATATAGTATGTACAATTGAAAGAGCAAGAAAGGTACTTGATGCAATTAACTCACCTAATTTACAGATAATATTTGACCCTGTAAATGTTCTTTATACAGGTAATATCGACAGACAGGATGAGATTATAGAACAGGCATTTGATTTATTAAGAGATGATATAGCTGTAGTACACTGTAAGGATTATGTTGTTGAAGGCGATGAGCTTAAGTCTATAGCGGCAGGTACAGGTGGACTTAATTATCCATTACTTCTTAAGAAGATTAAGCAGTATAAGCCATATGTACACTGTACACTTGAAAATACTGTTCCTGAAAATGCTATTGCAACAAGAGACTTTATGGAAAATCTCTATGCGCAGGTATAATTCTACTTGTAATTTTCTAAGTAAGAATATATAATTATAATAATTTTCTATACATTAGACGCGGAGGTAGCGTATGCCAGAAGAGATTTTTTTATCTAAGGATACACATATAAAAACTAAAAAGATTGAAAGAGAAGTGGATACTCCGGCTGATTTTACAAGTCCGGAAGAGTTATATGATGATCTTGTAAATGAGATTAAGAAGTATCATCCGTCTACAGATCTTTCAGATATTGAAAAGGCTTACAGGATAGCTAAAAAAGCACATGAAGGACAGCTGCGTAAGTCAGGTGAACCATATATTATTCACCCTTTATGCGTTGCTATTATTCTTGCAGAGTTAGAGCTTGATAAGGAGACTATTATTGCCGGACTCCTTCACGATGTAGTGGAAGATACAGTTATGACAAGTGAAGATGTTACAAGTGAGTTTGGAGCAGAGGTTGCACTTCTGGTTGATGGTGTTACAAAGCTTACACAGCTTAATTATCAGCATGACAAGATCGAAGTACAGGCAGAGAACTTAAGAAAGATGTTCCTTGCTATGGCTAAGGATATACGTGTTATTCTTATAAAGCTTGCCGACAGACTTCACAATATGCGTACAATGCAGTATCAGTCACCTGCTAAACAGATAGAAAAATCACGAGAGACAATGGAAATCTATGCACCTATCGCACACAGACTTGGTATTTCTAAGATTAAAGTAGAATTAGACGACCTTTCGATGCAGTATCTTATGCCAGAGGTATATCAGGATCTTGAAGAAAAGCTTAATCTTAACAAGGCAGGAAGAGAGGCATTTGTTAAGAGTATTATCAAGGAAGTTGGTATGCATATCAGTAATGCGGGTATAGAAGCAGAGATAGATGGCCGTGTAAAGCATTTTTTCTCAATATATAGAAAGATGGTCAATCAGAATAAGACACTTGACCAGATTTATGATATATTTGCAGTAAGAATTAAGGTTGATACGGTAAAGGACTGTTATGCGGCACTTGGTGTAATACATGAGATGTATAAGCCTATTCCGGGAAGATTTAAAGATTACATTGCCATGCCTAAGCCTAATATGTACCAGTCACTTCATACAACACTTATAGCATCTAACGGACAACCTTTTGAGATACAGATAAGAACATACGAGATGCACAGGACCGCTGAGTATGGTATTGCGGCACACTGGAAGTACAAAGAGGGAACGGCAGGACAGAAGGGAGATGCATCAGAAGAGGCTAAGCTTAGCTGGTTACGTCAGATATTAGAGTGGCAGCAGGAGATGTCAGATAATAAGGAATTTTTATCTTCTATTAAGAATGACCTTAATCTTTTCTCTGATAATGTATACTGCTTTACACCATCAGGTGATGTAAAGAACCTTCCGGCAGGCTCATGTCCGATTGATTTTGCATACAGTATTCATAGTGCTGTGGGCAACAAGATGGTTGGTGCAAGAGTTAATGGAAAGCTTGTTCCTATAGATTATAAGATTAATTCCGGTGACAGAATTGAGATTATTACATCGCAGAATTCAAAAGGCCCTAGCAGGGACTGGCTTAATGTTGTTAAGAGTACGCAGGCACGTAATAAGATTAATCAGTGGTTTAAGCAGGAGTTAAAGGAAGATAATATTATAAGAGGTAAAGAGCTTATTTCTAATTATTGTAAGAGTAAGGGAATAGTTCTTTCAGATATTACCAAGCCTGAATTTATTGAAAAAGCACTTAATAAATATGGCTTTAAGGATTGGGAGTCAATGCTTGCATCCGTAGGTCATGGTGGTCTTAAAGAGGGTCAGGTAGTTAATAAGCTTAACGAAGAGTATAATAAAGTTAAGAAAAATGATATTACAGACAAGCAGGCACTTGAAGAGATGGTTCAGGGTGAAGCTGCCAAGAATCATGACAATAACAGAAAGAACAAGGGTGGTATTCTTGTTAAGGGAATACATGATGTTGCTGTAAGATTTTCAAGGTGTTGTAATCCTGTACCGGGAGATGAGATTGTTGGATTTGTAACAAGAGGAAGAGGTATATCAATCCATAGAACAGATTGTATCAATATTCTTAATTTTCCGGCAAGCGAAAGAGAAAGACTTATCGATGCTGAATGGGAACAGACCGGTCGTACAGGTGAAACATATAGCACTGATATTAATATATTTGCCAATAACAGAACAGGTCTTATTGTTGATATATCTAAGCTGTTTACAGAGTCTGATATTGATGTAAAGACTATGAACAGCCGTGTTAATAAGAAGAATATTGCAACGATTAATATAGGCTTTGATATTCATGGCAAGGAAGAATTATCAAAACTTGTAGACAAGCTGTTAAAGATAGATGGTGTAACAGATGTAGAAAGAACTACAGGCTGATTGAAGCTTGTTGCAAACAGGTTGTAGAAAGGCAGGCTGGTTAGATTATGTGATATTTTAAGACATATTACATAATCTTGTTAGTCTGCCATTTTATATACTTGTTTTAATGAAGCATATTTGAAAAGGAAAGAGAGGGTTATATAGTATTGAGTAATATTAAAATGGATTATCGCATATTAGGTGATGTTGGAACGAATTGTTATCTTGTTATTAATGAAGATATTAACGAATGTATATTAATAGATCCTGCTGATTGTCCTGATAAGATACAGCAGATGATTGAGAAAAATAATGCTAAGCTTAAGGCTGTTCTTTTGACTCATGGACATTATGATCATATTACGGCAGCTGATGATATAAGAAATATATATGGCGTTAAGATATATGTAAGCTGCGACGAAGAAGAATTGTTATCTGATACGCATATGAATCTTTCGGCACACAGCAGAAGACCTGTTACACTTAAGGCTGATGTGTATCATAGGGATATGGATATACTTGAGTTAGCAGGAATGACTATAGAGGTTATTCATACGCCGGGACATACAATAGGCGGCTCTTGTTATTATATTAAAGAAGCCGGAATGTTATTTTCAGGAGACACATTATTTGCAGAATCTGTAGGAAGAACAGACTTTCCAACAGGAAGCATGTCGCAGATAGTACATTCAATAAAGGATAAGCTTATGGTATTACCTGATGATACTAAAGTATTTCCGGGACATGGCGAGAGCAGTTCAATAGGATATGAGAGAAAATATAATCCATTTTTATAGTAAGATTTTTAAAGAGAATAGTGTGAAAAATCACACGGATGTGCTGATTTTGTCACACGGCTATTTGTTGCTGAGCAGAACAGATAGCTACTGATGGCAGAAGAAAACCGCCTGTGCTGGTTTTTCTACGCCTCTTCGCAATAATGTTGCTCAGAAATGAGGGTTATTATGATATATATTAAACTTAAAGACTGGGATTTTTATGATGATGCTGTTGTAATGGTTAAGTCATTTTATCCAAGAACTGATGTTAAACAGTTAAGGGAAGAGATAAATAATAAAGAAAAACCGGTCGTATTGGAAAATGATATTATTATAGAGGCAGAGACACCTGAATGGAATGGAAGAACTAAAAGGGATGTACATGATGAGTTTAAGAAAAATCTCTATATTAAGCTTAATAAGATGACCGGACTTAGTCTTCCATGGGGATATATGACAGGTGTAAGACCAGGGAAAAATGCAATGATTATGCTTGAAGAGGGAAAATCCGACGAAGAGATATATAAAGAATTTATAGACGGACATTTTGTTGACAGAAAAAAAGCACAGCTTGCATTAGGTGTTGCAAAAAAAGAACGTACTATACTTAATGATATTGATTATAAAAATGGGTATAGTCTATATATAGGGATACCATTCTGCCCGACAACATGCCTGTATTGTTCGTTTACATCATATTCACTTGCAGCATATAAGAGCAAGGTGGATACATATATTGAGGCGTTATTTAAGGAAATGGAATATGTATCTAAGGCCATGAAGGATAAAAGACTTGATACTATTTATTTTGGAGGAGGAACTCCTACGACATTAAGTGATGAACAGCTTGATAGAGTTTTAACAAAACTTGAACAGTTATTTGATGTGGAAAATACAATTGAGCTTACGGTTGAGGCAGGAAGACCTGACAGTATTACAAGAGAAAAGCTTAAAGTGTTAAAAAAGCATAATGTTGACAGGATATCAATTAATCCACAGACGATGAATCAGAAGACTCTTGATCTGATAGGAAGACGACATACGGTTGAACAGATTAAAGAAGCATTTATGATGGCAAGAGAAGAAGGCTTTGATAATATCAACATGGATATGATACTCGGACTTCCGGAAGAAAATGTTGATATGGTTAAGAACACACTTTCCCAGATAAAGGAACTTTCACCGGAAAGCCTTACGGTCCATTCGCTTGCGATTAAGAGAGCAGCGGCGCTTAATGTATGGCGTGATAAGTATCAGGATCTTTCTATCGAAAACAACTCCCGGATGGTTGAACTGGCTGCTGATTATGCAGAGTCTATGAATATGGAGCCATATTATATGTACAGACAAAAAAACATGGCTGGTAACTATGAAAATGTAGGATATAGCATACCGGGTAAGGAGTGTATATATAATGTCCTGATAATGGAGGAGAAGCAGACAATTATTGCATGTGGAGCCGGTGCTTCAAGTAAAATAGTATTTCACAATGAATCAGATGATAATCATTCTGTTAGAATTGAACGTGTGGAAAATGTTAAAGATGTAACTAATTATATAGAACGAATTGATGAGATGGTTAACAGAAAGAGAACATTTTTTTCGGAAAATTGTATCTGATTTGAAGCTTTTTTGCATCTTCGCAATAGAGCTGCGCAGAAATGAGGATTTATATGAAAGTAGTAGTGGCAATTGATTCATTAAAGGGAAGCCTTAGCTCACTTGAAGCTGGGACGGCTGTATCAGAAGGAATACATAGATGTATATCAGATGCAGAGGTTATTGTAAGACCGCTGGCGGATGGCGGTGAGGGAACTGTAGAAGCACTTGCATGTGGAATGAATGGAAGAATTGAAAATATTACGGTTACAGGACCTTTAGGGGATAAGGTAGAGGCAGCTTATGGAATTATTGACAATACTAATACTGCTATAATAGAGATGTCAGCAGCGGCAGGAATTATACTTGTAAAAGAAGAGGACAGAAATCCTCTTAATACAACCACATATGGTGTTGGTGAACTGATATGTGATGCAATTAAGAAGGGATGCCGTAAATTCATTATAGGTATAGGAGGAAGTGCTACAAATGATGGTGGTATAGGAATGTTACAGGCGCTGGGTTATGATTTTCTTGACACGGCTGGAAGAAATGTGCCATTTGGAGCAAAGGGACTGGCATTAATACAGAAAATTTCAGATGAACATGTTATACCAGAGTTAAAGGAATGTACATTTAAGGTGGCTTGCGATGTTACGAATGTGTTGTGTGGCACGCAGGGCTGTAGTGCCATATTTGGACCACAAAAGGGTGCTGTACCGGAAATGATTATACAGATGGATAACTGGCTTAAAAGATATGCGTATTTAACGCAGGAGAAATATCCGCAAGCAGATATGAAAAAGGCAGGAACAGGAGCTGCAGGTGGCCTTGGATTTGCGTTTCTTTCATATACTAATGCTATATTACAACCGGGAATTAAGATAGTTCTTGAGGAAACAAAGCTTGAAGATTATATTAAATATGCAGATATTGTAATTACAGGTGAAGGGCAGCTTGATGCACAGACAGCTATGGGGAAAGCACCAATAGGTGTCGCAGAAATTGCAAAAAAATACAATAAGACAGTAGTCGCATTTTCAGGCTGCGTCACAGATGAGGCAGACATTTGTAATAAACATGGAATAGATGCATTTTTTCCAATACTGCGCTCAGTTACAACACTTGATGAGGCAATGGATTCAGAAAATGCGAAGAAAAATATGGCAGCCGCGGCAGAGCAGGTATTCAGGCTTATAAAAAGATTTGGTTATAATTAATTTTCAATTGAAAAATTTCCTGATTGGATTAGAATATATTGCAGCAGAAAATGATGATAATGGTTAGTGACAAGGATGGAGAGCAGCTATGAAAGAAAAATCACCGGTAAGCAGGCAGTTATATGAGCTTATGATAAAAAAAGGATATCCGCATGAATTTTCTGATATTGTAACTAAAAATCTTAATACGGATTATACAGCACAACGGATGATATGGTATCTTGGACACTATGATTTTCTTCCTATGGAGGAGATTGCAGACGAGATGATATCCATTCTTAGCGACAGAAACAGGATTATGGAAAAAAAGGAACTTGAAAAAGTTAATGAGAAATGGAATGAGTTTCTTATGAATGGTTTTAAATTGTGATTTATTGAAATGCGGGATGTAGTGGGGAAGTGGCGGATTGTATTGGGAATTTTAAAACGATGGATGAGTGCT